>Ga0233430_1001921_pt1 | contig 26097 bp, 21 predicted proteins | sample SI_118_April2016_2_FD_179883 | JGI IMG/M metagenome (GOLD analysis project Ga0233430, IMG submission 179883) | Seawater microbial communities from Saanich Inlet, British Columbia, Canada - SI_118_April2016_150_MG | ecosystem: Environmental > Aquatic > Marine > Inlet | place: Canada: British... | reverse complement strand
TTTTTCTATTCTCTGTAAGCTCTTGTATTGTCGAATTGTATTTTCCCTTTTTTATGCTTGGGGGCCACGGTTACCAAGGGCTAACCTCAGGATCTCTGATGTTACTTTTCTTAAAAATGACGCAAAAAAAGCAGGGAGATTTATGCTCAAAAAGCGAGTGAGGACAAAAATAGTACTGGCGGTAATCGGAATTATTGCAGTGACCATGCTTATATCATCGGCCATCGTTTCGTTTATTATCTATGGACAGAATAGGGATGCTTCATACAGCTTATTACGCCAGTCGGCCAATATCGTGCGGGATGATATTGGGTTGCTGAAGCGGAATCTGTTGAGTAATACTCGCCAAGCAGCTACATCCAACGAAATGGGAACCAACATTGAATTCGCCTCATCCGTGAGCTATGAAGAAGGGGAACCCATGGGATTCAAGGATACGTTTCAGACCATGACCGGCGGCTTGTACAATATCTGTTTGTCGGGCAATATCTGGAAAGCGGCCATTTATAATAAGAGAAAACAACTAGCCGGGTTTACGATCATCGAAGGTGAAAAAGCGTTGATTGGCTTTCCCCGCACCAACGACTTTTTGGCGCTTGATCTCAATCGGGGAGATAAGATCAACCCAGAGGCGTGGAAACCACTGCCAAGTCATTCCGGATTCGAGATGGTCTACCAAGGGAAAATACCTCTCACCGCAAGTGCGGAGTTTGAACAAGTAGATACGTTTGTTACTCTGATAGCCAAGGTGCCCATCATTTCTTCCGTATTCAATGAGAAAACCGAGAAACTCGAGCCGATTACGGTGGGTTTTATCGTTGCTGTTTACCGGTTTGATGAAGAGTTTACCCGTCGTTTGTCGAAAATTACCGGGAACCGGATTGGGATCGTTAAGCCGGATAGTACGACTTTGGGTGATCTTTCCGGTTATCCTGGGTTGACACCGGATCTCTTTGAGCCGGTGGAAAAAGGGTGGGATATTCAAAAACAACCGGTAACCTTGAATGATATTAGTATGACAGAAGAACGCTATTTTCAAGGGCTGTTGCCGATCTACTCTGATGTTGGATATGTGGGCGCGCTGACCATGCTTCATCCCATGAACATAGCCACGGACAATACTCTGCAGATTGTGAAGGTCCTCAGCCTGGTTTCGGTAGGTTGTATTGTGCTTTTTTTCCCCTTGGCGTTTTTCTTCTCCAACTCTTTTTCCAGACCTTTGGAAGAGTTGTCCCGAGTTCTTTCTGACGTTGAGAATACGGGTGATTTTTCGCACCGTGTCAGTGTGAAGAGCACAGATGAAATTGGTCAAACCTCGGAAGCGTTCAATCATCTCATGGATGCTTTGCAGGAAGCGATGGGTAACGTTAATACAGTTTTGGCGGCGGTTGCCAAAGGGGATCTCTCCCACAGTATTACCGGGGAATACAGTGGAGAACTCAGTCGTCTGAAAACCAATACCAACGATTCCATCGTTATGCTGGGACATTTGATGTCCCAAGTGATTGAAGCCAGCCAACAGGTTAATACCGGTGCGCAGGAACTGTCCCGTTCATCCCAGGTATTGGCCAGCGGAACGACACAGCAGGCAGGCACACTCGAGGAGGTTGCTTCCTCCATGGATGAAATCGAAAACCGGACCAAGGCTAACCGGGATAGCGCCAGTCAGGCCCAGGAATTGACACATCAGACCATCAAGATTGTCAGGGATGGCAACCACCAGATGGAGAGCATGCTGCAATCCATGAAGCAAATCAGTGAATCCAGTGCCCAGGTTTCCAAGGTCATTAAAACGATTGATGAGATCGCTTTTCAAACTAATCTATTGGCGTTGAATGCGGCAGTGGAAGCTGCCAGGGCCGGAAAGTACGGCAAGGGATTCGCGGTTGTCGCCGAAGAGGTTCGAAGTCTGGCGTCCAGGAGCGCAGAAGCGGCCAAGAACACTGCAGAGTTGATTGAAGGCTCCATCCTGGAGGTGGAAAAAGGCGTTCAGAACGCTGACAGTACCGCTTCTGTTCTGGAAAAAATCACCACAGGAATCAACCAGTCAGATAGCCTGATCAATGAAATATCTGCAGCTTCAGTGGATCAGGCCAATAGTGTTGAGGAGATTAATAAGGGGCTGACGGATGTCAATAACGTGGTCCAACAAAACTCATCCATCTCTGAACAGTCCGCCTCTGCCTCAGAGGAGCTCTCCGCCCAGGCCGCCAGACTGCAGGAAATAATGAACATGTTTATCCTGTCCAGGCAGCGGGTAGAAAAAGATAAATTTCTGCTACTTGAGGAGGGTTAAGGGCGATCGGACCCGGGATACGAAGTGAGAATCCTCGTTTCACTAGTGAGTCTATCCCGGCTCAACAATGGAAAATTCTTATTTGACGGAGTTTTGTCAATCCCGGTAAACTGAAATTTGCAACTCGTTTGAAAAATACCCTTTGTCTTCCAATTCCTCCTCTATTTCCCGTTAACGGATTAAAATCAAGACCCGCAGCGATGACTTTTGAAGAAGAGATACCCTTGAATATACTTCGTGTTAATATGAGTGGTCTGGCGATCTCAGCGTTTCGGAAACGGATCTCATTGAGATCGGGAAACAGACCCTGAAGGATGAATTGGCATTTAACAAAGGAAGCGAATTCTTCACAGCTCATGAACCCGATCCGGAATTTATTAAGACCGAACCTATGGGACCCAATGGAGAGGTTTTTGATATCGATCCGGATGAAATAGCGTCTCTCTGGGAAAAGCTCGATAGCTACAAAATGGATCTTTAATGGGAAATTTAAACCTGGACCCTCTGTTCAATCCACAGTCCATTGCCATGATTGGCGCATCGGCCACACCTGGGAAATGGGGGAACATTATTCTGCTCAATATTCTCAAGGGGAACTTCAAGGGCAAGATCTATCCGGTCAACCCCAAAGCAGATAAAATATTTGGATATCCATGTTTCGCAAGTGTGATGGATATTCCGGAGACGGTCGATATGGCTCTGATAACGACTCCGGCACATTCTATCCTGCCATTGATTGATCAGTGTGGAGAGAAAAAGATCCCGTTTCTGGTAGTGGTGACCTCCAATTTTAGCGAGGCCGGGGAGGCCGGAAGTAAACTGGAGAAGGGTCTGGTGACCAAAGCTGCCAGCTATGGAATCCGGATCGTTGGGCCGAATACCATGGGCGTTTATAGTGCCCAGTCACAGCTGCACGCCCTGATGCCAATGCTGATGCCCCTGAAAGGGTCGGTCTCCATGTTTTCTCAGAGCGGTAACGTGGGTGTGCAGATGATGGATTATGGTCAAAAAGAGGGCGTCGGGTTCGAAAAATTCGTTAGTAGCGGAAATGAAGGGGATCTAAATTGCGTGGATTATCTGAAATACTTTGCAAAAGATGAAAATACCAAGGTGATTCTGGGTTATATCGAAGGCGTAGAGTCCGGAACCGATTTTCTTCCTGTAGTAAAGAAAATCTCCAGAACAAAACCGATCGTGATGTTAAAAGGTGGCCGGACCGAAGTAGGTTCCCTAGCGGCGGCCTCTCATACGGGTTCACTGGCAGGAACCCGGGCAATCAACCGTGCCGCTTTTCGGCAGGCTGGGATCCTTGAAGTCCAGGGCAGTCTGGAGCTTATCGATTGTGCCAAAGCGTTGGCCAACTATCCTATCCCCAAGGGAAACCGTGTCGGTATTGTGACGCGGGGTGGCGGATGGGGAGTCATTACCGCAGATTCCTGCGAGGAGGCCGGACTGGTCGTTCCGACGCTGCCAAATGAGATGATTCGCCAGATCGATAAGCTTCTACCGGACTACTGGAACAAAGGCAATCCGATCGATCTGGTGGCAACGGTAGCCAATGATCCCATGCCAGAAATTCTAGCCATGCTGGCTGAATGGGATGGAGTGGACGCTGTGATTGCATTGGGGGCCGGTTTCAAAGCGTTTCAGTTTGAATGCTCCGATGAGGTTGCAGGTCCGCCTGAACTCATCAAAACCATAAACTTTATGCAGAACTTCTTTCAGCAAATTGCAGATGGGCCTGACAAGATACTGCTGCTGATTGCTGATCTGGTCAAAAAAACCGGCAAGCCCATCATATCTGTATCCACAGGCTCTCAATACTCACATAAAGAAATTATGGAGTCATACAGAATAGTTTCTTTTCCCACCCCTGAAAGAGCAGTAAAAGTCCTGAAAACCATGTTCGATTATCATCAGATTATCAACAACGGGGATAATTAAGATTGCAACCGTTTTGAGGCTGTGTGCATCCAAGTCCGGGGAGTGCCATGGGAGTGCAGGCTCGGGGGATTGGATTTGACATAGGCGATGTGGCAAGGGTATAACTTGATGATATGAAAAAACGACAAACCGAGAAGAGACGAACGCTAATGGATGTACTGCCATTTCAACCAGGAGGAATAAATGGAGATTATTAAACAAGCACTTAAGGCTGGACAAACGACACTTTCGGAATATGATTCCAAAAAAGTGCTGGCCGAATATAAAATCCCGGTTACCAAAGAAATCGTTGCCAAGGATATCAATGAGCTGAACCAGGCAGCGGAAAAAATTGGGTTTCCCCTTGTTCTGAAAGGAAGTTCATCCGAAATTGCACATAAAACAGAGAAAGGCCTGATAAAGATTGACATCAGAACGTTGGAAGAGGCAACGGGCGCCTTTGAAGAGATTATTGCCAAAATGGGCGGTGATAAGGGCGGGGTGCTGGTACAGGAGATGATCAAAGGACAGCGCGAATTGGTTATCGGCCTGACCCGCGATCCGCAGTTTGGTCCTTGTGTGATGTTTGGCCTGGGCGGGATCTTTACCGAGATTCTAAAGGATGTCGCTTTTCGTGTGGCGCCACTGACACGGAAAGATGCGATGGATATCATGGAGGATATTAAAAGCCGGAAAATCCTGGACGCCGTGCGGGGGATGGAAGCGGTAGACCGAGAAGTTCTGGCGGACATCCTGATTGCTGTCGGTCAGATTGGAATGGATTATGATGAGGTCCAGGAGATTGATATAAATCCCCTGAAAATTCGCGACGGAAAACCGGTAGCTGTTGATGCCCTGTTGGTACTGAAACCCTGAGCCAACCGACTTTGCCGCGGTAGAGATTAAATCTCAGGATCGCGGTTATTTCTCAAAAAAAGCCCCCAAACATCAGCAATGTCCGGTTCAGACTTTCTGTTTTTGAACCGGTTCTACGTTACTAAGAAAAATCCGGGGGACAAAACGGACATTGCTGGGCTGGTTTAGATTTCCCTGACCTGAATAGTTGGCACCAGTTTGCCATGGGCTTCAATTTCGTGGATGACAACCACCCGATCACCCGGAGCAAAATCCCCGTTTTCTCTCAGCGACACCACTGCATTCTGGACTGTTTCCTCGAAATTCTCTTCGAAATCTAGTAGATATGGATATACGGCTCGGTAGAGAATGAGTGTCTTTTGGGTTTTAGCAGAGTTGGTGAACGCATATATTTTGATATTGGCAGGGCGGCAATTGGAAACAATCGCAGCTGAACGTCCACCCTGGGTAAAAGTGACGATACCTTTGAGTTTCAGGTCCTCCACCAGGTGAACAGCCGCCGAAGCAATGTGCTGAAGATCGTGTTCCCGGATCATCTGCTGAGCGAAAGCAGCGCCCGGGTACTGCTCGGTTGTGCTGGCCGTGCGGACCATATACTCAATTGCTTTCACCGGATGTTTGCCGCTGGCTGTTTCTCCCGAAAGCATAATGGCGTCTGCTTCTTCGAACACCGCATTAGCTATATCGGTGATCTCTGCCCGGGTGGGGATGGGATTCTCGATCATGGACTCCAGCAGGTGGGTGGCAATGATCAAGCTTTTTCCGTGAATCGCGCATAGATAAGCGATTCGCCGTTGAATTGCAGGCAGATCCTCCATATTCACCTCAATCCCTAGATCCCCTCGGGCTACCATAATGCCGTCCACCTCCTTGATAATCTCCTCCAGGTTATTGACCCCTTCATAGTTCTCTATTTTGGCGATGATCTTGGTTTGTTGGCTTTTCTCCCCCAGGAGCTCCCGCAATTCAAAGATGGCATTTTTATCTCTCACAAAGGAGAGGGCAATAAAATCAATATCGTTGTCGATTCCAAATAGAATATCCCTTTTATCCTTATCGGTCAGAGCTGCAATTTTAACATGAATACCTGGCAGGTTGACATGTCGTCGCGGCTTGATCTGGCCACCGTCCAGAACCACACACTGCAATTGATCGCTCTTCTTTTCGGTAACTTTCAGGTTGATAAGACCACTGTCAACAGTGATCCGATCCCCAATGCCGACCGTTGACAAAAGATGTGGATAGTTGATGAACAGCACGTCATCCCTGTCATCCACTCGGGGTGGAACAATAACAGTAATGGGTTGGCCCTCGTTCAGGCTCATTCCGGATTTTCCGGTTCTGATTTCGGGACCCTGGGTGTCAAGCAGAAGACCGACAGGGTAATTCACTTCCTGATTCAGCTGCCGGACCATCTCAACCACGGCCAGGTGAGAGGCGTGATCACCGTGAGACATATTCATGCGGACAATATTCATCCCCGCCTGATACATCTCTTTTAAAACTGAAAAACGATTGCTGGACGGTCCGATGGTACAGATGATTCTTGTGTTGATCATGTCAAACTCCTGAAAATATGGTTTCAGTTCCAGTACATATGCCCAGGCCCTTTCTGGCCGTCTGATAAAGTCAGCGTACCACGGATGAAGGTTTGAAAAAAGTACAATCTCCTGAATTTAAGGGATTTCTACTACTAAGGGGCGGCTCAAAAATTAGTCAAGTGTTTCCCATTAATCGAGTGTTTCTCATTAGTGTTAAAGAAACGCGTTGCTGAAAAGGAAACACGTTGCTGTCACATTCTATGTGCAAAATGTCCAGTTATTTTAGGACTTTTGTAGATAGATTATGTGAAGGTATTTTTGAACGATCCCTAAAGGGCTTGAATTGAATAAATCAAGGTTTTCGTTACGCCTGTTCCGACGCTGCGAAACAGGGATATGTCCTTAAATTTATCCAGACCTTTTTCCGTTTCAGGCTGTGTTTGGGCAGGCAGGGAAGATTAGATCGAAAATAGGCCATAGAATTTGAATTCCAACAAAAAGAAGGTACTTCTGAAATTGACGTTTAGTAAAGAGATAGGTAGAATCAGTTAAAATAAAGAAAATTCGTACTCCTGATAGAAACTGGAACCTCATTTGTGGAATTACCGGATGGACGAGGGGATATTGAGTAAAGCCCGGGAATGGGCTACCAACGACTATTTCGACACTGAGTTTCGAGCTGAAATAAAACTCCTGATCGATAATAATGATGAAAAGGAGTTGATTGACCGCTTCTATAAGGATCTGGAATTTGGGACTGGTGGTTTGCGAGGGATTCTCGGGGCCGGGTCCAATCGCATGAATGTCTATACAGTCCGCAAAGCCAGCCAGGGTCTCGCCAACTATCTACTCAAAACCAACCGCCCAAGCGATCCTCCTCCAAGTGTTGCCATCGCCTACGATTGCCGGCACTTTTCAGACCTGTTCAGCCGGGAAACAGCTTGTGTCTTGGCCGCAAATGGGATCCAGGTCCATCTTTATGGTGAGATGCGTCCTGTGCCCATGCTCTCCTTTACGGTCCGTGAGTTGGGAACCACGGCCGGAATCGTGGTTACAGCCAGTCACAATCCGGCAGAGTACAATGGCTATAAGGTATATTGGTCTGATGGGTGTCAGGTCACCCCACCCCATGATGACGGAATTATCGGGGAAGTAAACGGTATCGAAGATTTTGCGGCGGTCAAATGGATGACTTTCGAAGCCGCTCGCGAGCAAGGACAGGTGCAGATCGTTCCTGAAAGCGTCGAAGATGCCTATTTCAAAAAGGTTGAAGCACTTGCCCTGGGGCAAAAGGATGTAAATCGCAATTTTGGAGTGGTCTACACCCCACTGCATGGCGCTGGCAACTATCCGGTTCGGGAAATTCTGAGACGAAGGGGATTTGAAAAGGTCAGCATTGTCGCGGCACAGGAAAAACCGGATGGCGCATTCCCGACGGTGGCATCCCCTAACCCGGAGGAGCCCAGTGCCCTGAAACTTGCCTTGAAAGAGGTAGGAGAGAATGATCACCTGATCGTGGGAACAGATCCGGATGCAGACCGTATCGGGGTGATGGTTCGACATAAAGATGAGTGGATAAAAATCGATGGAAACCAGATCGGTCAGCTCCTGTTGGCATACTATCTTGAAAAACTCAGCGAATGCGGGAGACTTCCGTCTGACGGGGTCTATATCACCACTATCGTGACATCCGATCTGGGGCGGGAAATTGCTGCCAGTTATGGGGTTGAAACCTGGGAGACCCTGACCGGATTTAAGTATATTGGTTCTGTCATCCGGGAATTAGATGAAAACCAGACAGGTCAGTTTATCTTCGGTACCGAAGAGAGTCATGGCTACCTGTTTGATTCATTTGTCAGGGACAAAGATGCGGTGATCGCTTCGATGGTTTTCTGTGAAATGTGCGCGGAACTACATCAAAAGGGATTATCGGCAATTGATCAGCTTGATAGAATTCATCGTCAGTACAGCTACCATACCGATTCCCTGATTAACAAGGTGATTAAAGGTCATGAAGGAGCGGAAAAAATCGCGGACATCATGGAATCATTAAGAAATAGCCCCCCCGCCAGGATTGCTGGAATCGAAGTCGTGACTGTACGGGATTACTTGAAAATGGAGATTCAGGATCGACGAACTGGGGAGGTGACAGGCGAGACCCAACAACCTCGCTCTAACGTGCTGGCCTTCTATATGGCGGATGGCAGCCGAATTACCGCCAGGCCATCCGGTACGGAACCGAAAATCAAGTTCTATTTCAATCTAAAAGGGACTGGGGAAGAGGCCTTGAGAAAAGCGAAATCCGCTTATGAAGCGGATTTCTGTCAATTGGTCGACAGGATTTAAGCAGAAATTTCTTTTTTTAATCTCAAACTCTGTGAGGGTTTGACATTATCAACAATCACAATGAAATAAAGGAGGAGATTTGGAACAGTCAGATCTGGACCTGATTAAAAAGCACGCAAAGGATAACAACCCGCTTGATCGTTTGTACAAGGATCATTTGAGGCTGGAAAAAGAGATTGAGGACATCCAATCCATCCGCATTAAAAGTCCTGAGGATGAAAAAAAACTGAGGAAGCTCAAGAAAGTCAAACTGGAAGGCCGCGATAAAATGGAACAGATTTTCCTGACCTTGCGGTAAGTAATTGGTGAGACCCGGTAAGCCGTCTTCATTTTGTGAATATGGGGATTGCCTGAATGTTATGATTCAGTTATTCCTGAAGTTTGGTCACCGGTCCACGGACCGGAGAGGGTTTCTCCGACGTTTCAGAGATTGAGCAGTTGACGAAGCGGCAAGGGGTATTTTAGCTGAAAACCTGTCTTAATGGCATGGCATGATTGTTCAGGACATTTTTATTGTCCTTCTGGGACTCGTATTCGGCTCGTTTCTGTATACCATGGCTTTGCGTCTTCACCATGGAGACTCTGTCTGGCATCGTTCATCCTGTGATTTTTGCGCGGCAAAAATAGGGGTTATCGGTCTGATACCCATACTGGGTTTTGTAGTCAATAAAGGGAAGTGCAGAAACTGTGGGTGTGAAATATCCTGGATTTATCCTCTGGTGGAGATCCTCAATGCCGTGCTGGTTTATGGGATTTACGCCAGAACCGGCTGGCACCTGGAATTTTTCCATGGTTTCCTGATATTCGAGTCATTGCTGCTGGTAGCCTATCTTGATTTCAGAAACCATCTGATATTCCCACAGCCTGTAATAATCGCATTTCTGTTTCAATGCATGTGGCTGGCCCTGGTGCGCAATGCGGATCTTTTGAGTTCTCTGATCGGCCTCTTTATGGGTGCCGGAATATTTCACTGGATCAGTTATCTCTACCAGAACATTCGCAAACGTGTCGGCCTGGGGGAAGGGGATGCCACTCTTCTGGGATTGATTGGGTTTGCCTTCGGTTGGAATGTGCTCTTCGCCACCATTTTCTGGGGAGCCGTCTTTGGTATTCTCTGCGGGGGGTCCCTGTTATTGATGCGGCGACAATCCTGGTCCGACGAAATAGCCTTCGGTCCCTGGCTGGTATTGGCTTCATTTTTAATCTGGTATTTCCCGGATTTTTTCCAGACGATACCTTTTAAAACTTCGTATCACCTGATGCTCCAGTATTAAAGCGCCGTCAGTAGAACTGACTTTTTAAAACGAATCACAAAACACATACTCCATCATGAATCAGAGCAATATGGAAAAAAAGGTTCTGTCCTGGGACAATCTGGGATTTGATTATATCAAAACCGATTATCGGTTTGCGGCCACCAATGTTGACGGCCAGTGGTCTGAAGGAGAACTCATCACCGACGAGTTCATGAGAATTCACGAGGGCTCTCCGGCACTCCACTATTCACAGCAGTGTTTTGAAGGACTTAAAGCACAGACAGCAAAAGATGGCAGTGTGCTGCTGTTCAGGCCGGAAATGAATGCCGAGCGCTTTTACATGACTGCAGAACGGCTGATGATGCCGCCTGTACCTTCAGAGCTGTTTATGAAAGGTGTGGAAGAGACTGTACGGGCCAATTATGCCTGGATCCCACCATATGGTTCGGGTGCATCTCTCTATATTCGACCCCTGCTGATTGGTGTAGGGGAAAACATGGGCTTAAGACCAGCGCAGCAGTATGATTTTCGGGTTATCGTGTCACCGGTGGGTCCCTATTATAAGGGGGGAGGCATTTCCCTGATATCGTTGGCAGTGACCGACTTTGACCGGGCTGCTCCCTTGGGAACTGGAAAATTCAAGGCGGGAGCTAACTATGCGGGCGGCTTACTTTCAACACAAACTGCGAAAGATATGGGAGCAAATGAAGCGCTCTACCTGGACTCTGCTGAACGCAAGTACCTGGATGAAGCCGGATCAGCCAATATTTTGCTGGCGATGACAAACAACCGCTTTGTGACACCGAAATCCAAGGCTATTCTCCCCAGCGTCACCCGCCGTTCTATTATGATACTGGCCGAGGAGGAGCTGAAAATGAATATTGAAGAACGGCCGGTCGCAATCAGAGAGGAGATGTCTGAAATAGAAGAGATGGCGGCTTGCGGAACTGCAGCAGTTATTTCACCAGTGGGCAAAATATGTATCGATAACCAGTGGCATAAGTTTTATGGTGATGGTGAATCTGTGGGACCGGTTATGCAGAAGCTTTACGATTCCCTGACCCAGATACAAAAAGGGGAGAAGGAAGATCCCTACGGATGGGTGAAGGAAGTCAAGATCAGCTGACCCACCAGGCTTCCGGAATGGCTGCTCCCCGTTGAAGGGCTATTTTCATTCCGGGACGACGCTTCATCAAAGACCTCCTGTATTTTTCCTGGAAGACCAATGGCTTTATTCGTAATTTTTATCACATCATTCATGATCGCTTTTTCAGGCGCTCTGATGCCGGGGCCTTTTTTAACAGCAACGATCAGTGAAACCTCAAAAAGGGGATTTTATGCCGGCCCCTTGATGATAGTTGGACACGGTCTCTTGGAGCTGTTACTGGTGGTGGCATTGATGCTTGGATTGGCGCCCATTTTGAAAAACGACACAGTTTTCGGCGCGATTGCTCTCTCTGGAGCGTTTATCCTGCTGTGGATGGCATTCGGGATGTTTCGCTCGCTGCCATCCTTGCAGATGCTGACGACCTCGGAGGATGTTCGCAGAGGGGGATTGATAGCGACCGGAATTCTGATGAGTGTCGCCAACCCTTACTGGACAATCTGGTGGGCAACCATTGGCCTCGGGTACATCGTACACAGCCAGGCCTTTGGTCTTTTCGGTGTGCTGCTGTTCTTCATCGGGCATATTCTGGCGGACCTGGTCTGGTATTCTGTTGTCTCCTTTTCCGTGGCCAAGGGGAAGGCCTTTCTCAGCGATCAGGTGTATCGCAGTATTATTGGTGTTTGTGCCTGTTTTCTGGTTTTTTTTGCAATCTATTTTGGCTATTCCGGTATCGAAAAATTCATGCTTTTGGTGTGAAGAAACTCCGGAATCCCTTTGTTTTGATACGTTGTGCCTGAGTGGGCATGTTGGTTTATATGGAAAAAAAAGATAAAAAATTAACAGTCAAATGCCCTACCTGCAAACAACCGACTGCCTGGCATGAAAACGCGTTCCGTCCCTTTTGCAGTGAGCGGTGCAAGATGATCGATCTGGGTAACTGGGCAGGCGGTAACTACAACATTGAAAGCGTTGATCCCCCCGACTTCCCCGAAGACGGCAACAATGGACTCCCGGGTCAAAGTTGATCTAACCCGGGCTGTCGCTCTTCTCTTTTAGGCCATCCAGAGCCTGGAGGATCGCTGCCCAACAAAACGTAGCGGAATCGCACTGAAACCTGAAGTGTTCAGCCGGTTTCTTACCTCAGGTTCCGAACATCACGGCCTCTCGGGCAGGCAATAAATGATTAGAGAGATTGATCCGGAAGGGGGCCTACTCAGTGAGCCGCAAGCCTTCCAACTGTCTGTAACCCCAATTCTTTCGATGATTTTTTAGATACCGTTTTCTGGGTTCGTCTGATATGATGGAAGCTTAAATGGGTGAGTTTTCTCACCACTCTGGTGTGTTGATGGTGAGACTCTGTCAGTATACAAATATCCAATTATCTGATTGAAAGGGTGTGAATGAATCGACCGAGAATTTTTTTGAGTAATGACGATGGGATTGAATCGCCGGGTTTGCTGGCGGCTGTGAAAGCGGTGATGGATCTGGGAGAAATCATTGTGGTGGCGCCATCCACCCAGCAGACTGGCATGGGCAGGAGTCTGAAAGGGGACGACCAAAGCTGCCTGACCCCCTACGATTTTGGATTACAAGATTATGATATTCAGGGCTTTCACTGCAACGGCACACCCGCGATGGCCGTGCACCACGGTGTCCTCGCACTTTGCTCGGATCGCAAACCGGATCTGTTGATCAGCGGGATAAATTACGGCGAGAATATGGGTACAGGGGTCACAGCTTCCGGGACTGTAGGGGCTGCCATGGAAGGAGCTGATTTGGGAATTCCAGCGATAGCGGTTTCCAAACAGACCGCTCCGGGGGATTATCATGAGTGCACAAAGCAGGACTGGCAACCCACTGCCTATTTCGTCCGGCAAATTGCCAAAATCATGCTAACGGGTGCCCTGCCAGCCGATGTGGATTTACTGAAGATCGATGTTCCGCGTGAGGCGACTCCAGACACGCCCTGGCGGCTGACACGTTTGTCAAAAAAACGATACTGGCGCACATTCCTGGCAGATCCCGGGCCCCATAGTAGAATAAAAGATGCTGAAGTAACAATTCAAATTGATGAATCCAGCTTGGATGCCCAATCGGATGTTTATGCGGTCGCTGTTGATAAGGTTGTGTCAGTTACACCGCTGAGCCTGGACTTTACAAGCCGGACGAGTTTCGAGAATATACTCAAAAACCTAACTTCAACCAGGGAAAATTGAGGGAAAGGGAAAAAATGAATGATACTGATTTTCAAGAGTTTATCAAGACATTCGGGGATACGGTCAAAAATCTCGTTACAAACGAAGCAGCCCTGGAAACAGTCAACCATCTGGAAGGCCTACCCCGTGAACTTTTGGACCAAATACTTTCTTTGTCGCCGCTCTCTGTCTTTATTCCTACCACATATGGTGGTGATGGCGGGAATCCTGGTCGTTGCCTGACATTGTTGGAAGCGGCGTCGTATGAATCGATTGCCATCGGTCTGATGCTGGGCATCAACGGGTCACTCTTTCTGGATCCTGTAGCTAAGTATGGCAGCGAAGTTGCTAAAAAGCGTGTTTTCAAACGGTTTCTGCAGGATAAAACGCTGGGCGGATTGATGATCACAGAACCGGATTTTGGGACGGATGCCTTGGGTATGCAGACTTTCTACCAGGAAACCGAACAGGAATGTCATATTCAAGGGGAAAAACACTGGGGAGGATTGACCGGCCTGGCGGATTTCTGGTTAATGACCGCCAGAAAGAAAAGGTCGAGTGGCAAACTTTCCCGGGATGTCGATCTATTTATCTGTGAAATGGATCAACCAGGACAGCGCATTGTGGTTGAATCATATTATCACAAACTGGGACTGTTTTTGATCCCTTACGGGCTGAACCGGGTTGATATCAATGTGCCTCTGTCATCGAGGTTGATTCCCAGGACCAGTGGCCTCAAACTGATGATGGATTTGCTGCACAGGAGTCGTCTGAGGCTGTCGGGGATCGGGCTGGGATTTATCAAACGGTTGCTGGACGAAGCTCTCGATCATTGCCAATCTCGTTCGGTCAGCGGGGGGATATTAAATACATACGACCAGGTTCAGTACAGGCTGGCTGAACTTCAAGCCTGGTATACGATTAACTCCGGGATGTGTCTATACACCAGCAAGGTCTCGTCGATCGAGTCTGATCTTTCGGGTCTGGGGCTGCAAGCCAATGCCAACAAGGCCCTGCTCACTGACATGATGCAAGATGCCGCCCAATCGTTGATGCAGCTTGTTGGGGCCAAAGGGTATCGCAGGGATCACATTGCTGGCCGGGCGATTGTGGACTGCAGACCGTTCCAGATTTTTGAGGGATCTAATGATGTGATGTACAGCCAGACAGCAGATCTGTTCATCAAGGAGATGAAACGAGCGAAGGAGTCAAATCTCTATCGCTTCTGCTCCGGGTTTCCCCCCGTGTCAAGAGCGGCTGAGCATTTCCGGGATCTGCTTGATGTCAGTTTCGATCTCGATGCGGTGCAGCGGGTCCGGGTGCGCCTGGGGAAAATTGTGGCTTGGCTGCTTGCGATTGGCTATGTGCTCGATCTGGCTGATCAGGGATTCCGGCGGGATCTGGTAGACAATGCGCTTGCTGTTGTCCGCATCAAGATCGCTGAACAGGTGACGGGATTGCCACAATCAAAACCGGAATCGTTGATAGAGGATTATGCTGACGGCGGTGACTGGAAACAATTATAGGATTGAACAATCCTTCGCTATTCAGCCCAATTCCTCTTAGGGCCGATAGTCCTGATTGTCTTCGTCGTCATAGGAGTTATACAGCTCCTTTAGCTGGTCAAATGCATCCCTTCTGATTTCCAGAACCTGGTCCTGTTTTTGGTGCTCGAATTTCTGCAGGAAGATACCCGGTTCTCCTTCCAGCTCCCCAGTGTCGAGACGATAGCGCCAGAGATGCTTGCTGCAAACGAGATGGTTCTCCTCCAGAATCCCCTGAGCCATTGGTGCCTCCTGGTGGATGCAGCGACCTGCAAAAACAGACAGGTTGTCCTCTTTTTTAACGACGACCAGTTCAATGCCTTCAATGGTGACGGGATTGATACCCTCGAAAAGCCTGGTTACGTCCACAACAGGTTGCCACGCGGGAACATTTGGATCGTTCATAAAGTTGTTCTCAGGAACTGGATATCTTTGAATCCTTATGCGCTGAGACTGGTTTCATTATTCAGCTTTTGTTTGGAAAAAACCTAACCGGGCATTGCTGATCTCAACTCTATCCGGCTAGATTCTTACAGCAAACTGAATGATGATTCCTGGATCGAGACTGGATTTCTCATTCAGCTTTTATGTTGTAAAAACCTGATTGAAAACTGCAATATTCATCTCAACTTTCAAGAAATAGCGCTGTTGAGACGATCCAGCAGTGCATCGGCCTCCGCGATGATATCATCGATAATCTGTTTCACCGGTTTCACCTCATCAATCAGCCCCACGGTTTGTCCGCAGGCCAGGGGTGAAGATTCGGCGTCACCGGACATATATGCCTGCTTACCTTTACCGCCAGCCACCTTGGTGATGACCTCTTCCAGAGATGCGCCGGACGATTCGAGCGCCAGGGTCTCCTCGGCCAATCGGTTTCTGGCGACTCGAATTGGATTGCCGATGGATTTCAACAACAACATGGTTTCGTGCACACGGGTATCGACCAGTTTTTGCTTAATATCAGCGTGAATAGGTGTCTCTGCTGAGGCGAAAAAGGCGGTTCCCATCAGCACTCCTTCAGCGCCCATGGCCAGAGCCCCTAAAAATCCTGCACCGGTGGCAATACCACCACCAGCTATAATCGGAATGCTCAGCTCTTTGATGGCCAGCGGTAGTTGAATAAAGGAGGCCACATTATCGTTACCTATATGACCGCCGGACCCGTAGCCAAGAATGGTCACCGCATCCACACCGAGTTTTTCAGCTCTGATGGCATGCCGGACGCTGGTTAGTTTGTGAATCACTTTGACCCCACCCTGCTTTAAAACAGGCATCAACGGTTCAGGGCTACGACCGGCCGTTTCAACGAATTTGATCCCACATTCACAAACAACATCACAAAAATGCAGAGTCCGCTTGGGTTCCCCAAACTCAGGAACCATGGAGAGATTGATGCCAAAAGGTTTATCCGTCAGGTCCCGTATTTTTTTAATCTCTTCCCTCAAATCTTCAGGTTTTTCGAGGGATTCGGCGGTGATAAAACCCGTCCCCCCAGCATTGCAGACTGTCGCAACAAACTCCGCCCGGCTGATCCACTGCATACCACCGGCCAGGATGGGATACTCCATGCCCAACATCTCGGTTAATTTTGTCCGGTACCGCTTTGCCATTTTGTTTTATCCTCTATGAGTAGGTTATCGTTAAGCGAGGAGTGATTCTGGAATATCGATGATCTTTGCTCGCAAATATTCCCCCAGCGTTTTTGCCTGGGCATCCAATCTTAAAGAAGCCGCCACGCCCTCTCCCAGTACACCGTTGATATAAAAGTTCAATGCATACAGGTTTGGTAGTTCATAACGTTCGATCTCGTACTCAGCCATATCTGACAGCAGCTCCTTGAGTTTATCAGTTGTCAGAAAGGCGTTCAAAAAGGCATAGGATTCTGCTGTTTTCCCCCAGACACCCAGGTTGGCATTTCCGCCTTTGTCTCCTGAACGGGTAGCAAACAGGCGTCCCAGGGGCAGGCTGACGGTTTTTCCTGTAGGGATGGGTGGGATTTCCATTGACAGCGGGGTAGGTGTCGCGGCGGAGTCATCTGGACCAGTCGGATTAACTGTGAACTCCTGCTCGCCGACATAAATCTTCTGTTGAATTTTTGAGCCGGAAATCAGCGCTGGCCAATGCTGAATGACAGGGCTGCCTTTCGTCGGAGGCGCCGTTCCAGTAAATCCGGCAATATTGCACAATGCCAACTCGATAGTTTTAGCTGAAAACATCGCCACCTTCTTAGGATCGGGATCCATTACCACAAAGTTTAGATAGGCAAATGCCTCTTCGTTGGTGGGCGGATTTTCCTTATGGGAGGGTGTCAGCTTGACCTGTGCTATTTGAAATTGATCCTTGCCACCCATACTCTGGAAAAGCGTTTCTTCCACGACTTTTGCCTTCTTTTCGATATCGAGGCCGGTCAGGAGCAGGGTCGTGGAGTAACGGTGTCCAAAAAGATTGTTGATGCAGACTTTGGTGGTATCCGGAGGGGGCTCGCCGCAGACGCCTTTGATCAGCACGCGGTCATCTCCTTCCTGCGCAATATCAATGGTGTCGAAACAGGCAGCGACATCCGGGGTTAGATATTTGGGGCCCCGCACCTCGTACAGCAGCTGGGCTGTAACGGTTCCCACAGAGACCAGACCGCCGGTTCCCTGATGTTTGGTGATGACGAACGAACCGTCATCATGCATTTCGGCGATGGGAAATCCGACGTTGTGAAAGGAGGGAACCTCATCTATAAACGAGTAGTTGCCTCCCGTGGCTTGCCCGCTGCATTCGATAATGTGACCCGCAACGGCTGCACCGGCCAGCTGGTCCCAATCTTTTGGTTGCCATCCGAAATGCCAGGCTGCGGGTCCCATCACCACAGCTGCATCAGCGAGACGTCCGCCAACGACAATGTCAGCTCCTTCTTCCAGGGCCTTGACAACACCCCAACCGCCTAGGTAAGCATTGGCGGTGATGGACTGTGCACCGGCTTCCTTGAGGGGGATGCCTTTATCCAGATGGGAGAAGTTCTCTCCCTGCTCCTGGAGCTCTGCCAGACGGGGGATCAGGTTGTCCCCTTCGATGTAGGCAATCTTGGGTTTCAATCCCAGGGTTCCAGCCACTTCTTCCAGCGCCATAGCTAATCCCTTCGGGTTCAAGCCGCCCGCATTTGAAACCACACGGATTTTTTTATCCAGGCATTGACCCATAATCTCTTCCATCTGCTTTAGAAATGTGGATGCATAGCCCCTGTTCGGGTCTTTGAGGGTATGTCGGAAAAGAATGGCCATCGTTAATTCAGCCAGATAGTCCCCGGTTAGAAAATCAATTGGTCCACCCTCCACCATCTCTTTAGCGGCGCTGAACCGGTCTCCCAGGAATCCGCTGCAATTGGCAATGATGAGTTTGTTTTTGTCTCCCATTTTATTCTCCCTTTTAGTAGTAAATATCTTAATTATTACAACAATAAACGCTTAAACCCCTCCGTCCATCCCTAGGGATGGATTTTATATTTATTTGAAGGTTAGTATTCATAACAAACCTGAAATATGTCAAGGCGTATTCCCTGGAGGATTTTTTAATTCAGGGGGCTTTGAATAAAAATTTAATTTTGAATTAGATTCATATTTCGAACAAACATAAGTGAGTTGATGTAGTCTGTCAAGCCCAAACGGATTATTTATTTTGGTGCAGAAGCTTGGCAGGAAAGAATGGCGTAGAGGTTCTTTTTCTGAGGGGGTTATCTTCCGACCCCGGATCAAACCACTGTCCAGTAAGACGGTGGCTTGATCCAGGGTCGGAATGACCAGCTGAATTTCTTTGGTAGTGATCTAAACTTTGTCTGCAATGCAGGCAGTTCTTAAAATCTACAATGAATACAGGTATCGAAATGGTTATCAGGCAGGTTATAATTCTTCTGGAAATATTCCAGTTGTTTGATGGGCGCTATGTCCCGGCCGCAATCCTTGCACTGCTGCATTGGAAATTCGGTATCCCAAATGGTGCGGATACCATTTTCCTCTTTCATCGGTATGACATCGACCGGGCAGATATATGAACAGGAACCGCAGGCAATACAGTCGGTAGCCGGCCCTTCAAAAGGTGTCGCGACTATGCGTTCATTACCCCTTCCCTTGTACCCGATAGCGGATACACCGACGACTTCACGGCAAACCCTGACACACTCGCCGCAGAGGATACATCCCTTTAGATCCAAATCAAAGCGGGATTCTTCAGCACCCACGTAGGCTGCCATTTCCTTGAGCTTGGCGTGGTATGGATTACGAGCAAGCATCAATTCCATGACCAATTTGCGAACATTGGAAACCTTTGGTGTCTCGGTTTGCACTTCTATGCCGTCAGCGACTTCGTAGATGCAGGAAGCCACCATACGTGAGCGTTTTTTAAGGGTGATCTCTACCATACAGAGACGGCACGCCCCCCAAGGGTGCAGTTCGTCGTTATCGCAAAGGGTCGGGATATAGATATTGGCCGACTGTGCGGCTCTGAGAATAGTGGTCCCCGGTTCAGCCGCTATCTCTCTGCCGTTGATGGTAATTGTGATGGTTTCAGACATGATTTTCTCTCTTTTCGAAAAACTCAGATTCACGTTTATTAATTCTTACCCGATTAAGCGATAGTAACAGCAGCATCCTTACAGACTTCATAACAGGCGCCACATTGGATACACTTGTCCTGATCCAGTATATGCAATTGTTTCTTCTCTCCGGTGATGGCCTGGGTCGGACATGGTTTGACGCATAGGCGGCAACCGGTACAGTCGGCATTAATGGTATAAGTGATCAGTGCCTTACAGACGCCGGCCGGGCATTTTTTGTCCCTGATATGGGCTTCATACTCTTCCCTGAAGTAGCGAATGGTGCTGAGTACCGGTGCTGGAGCTGATCCACCCAGTGCACAGAGGGATCCGTCTGCGATGGCTTCTCCCATCCACTGCAGGGTATCAATATCGTCCTCTTTTCCGTTTCCTTCGCAGATACGGTCCAGGATCAGCCGCATCTGGTGAACACCTTCGCGGCAAGGGGTACATTTTCCGCAGGACTCTTCTTCGAGAAAGCCCAGAAAATAACGGGCGACATCCACCATGCAATTTCGGTCATCCATGACAATCATCCCACCAGAACCCATCATGGATCCGAGTTTGGTCAATTCGTCAAAGTCAACGCGGGTATCCAGATACTCCTTGGGAATACACCCGCCGGAAGGACCACCCGTCTGAACCGCCTTGAATTCGCGGCCATCAGGAATTCCGCCACCGATATCAAAGATGATTTCTCTGAGGGTGGTTCCCATGGGAACTTCCACCAGACCGGTATTGTTAATCTTGCCCACCAGCGCAAAAATCTTGGTCCCCTTGCTGCCTTCGGTTCCGATAGACTGGTACCATGTTGCGCCCTTGTTGATGATCAGGGGCACGTTGGCCCAGGTTTCAACATTGTTCAGGCAGGTTGGCTTGTCGTAAAGTCCCTTGTCTGTGGCATGCACGTATTTGGCTCTGGGTTCTCCGCTGCGTCCCTCGATAGAGGCAAACAAAGCAGACGATTCCCCACAGACAAAAGCACCGCCACCGCGCACGATTTTAATATCAAAACTGAAAGTCGATCCCAGGATGTTATCACCCAACAGACCAAGTTTACGGGCATTCTCTATTGCCAGAGTGGCATTGGCCACTGCCAGGGGGTACTCGTTTCGAACATAAATGTAACCCTGAGAAGATCCGATGGCGTATGCGCCGATCAGCATTCCTTCGAGAATAGAGTGGGGATTTCCCTCCAGCAGACTGCGGTCCATGTAAGCACCGGGGTCTCCTTCGTCAGCGTTGCAGATGACGTACTTGATGTCACCTTCAGCTTTGCGGGTAGAATCCCATTTCCAGCCTGCAGGGAATCCACCGCCGCCTCGACCGCGAAGGTCGGCATCGATCACTTCCTGGATGACCCCTTCAGGCGTCATAGTGCTGATTGCCTTGGCCAGTGCTTGATACCCTCCGACTGCGAGAAAGTCGTCAGTACTCATGGGATCAATTTCCGGGTTCTGGGCCAGTAACAGACGCATCTGTTTGTTGTAAAAAGGGACATCGTTTTCAAGGGTGATTTTTTCACCAGTGACAGGCTCTTCGTAGAGCAGTCGATCGATGATTTCCCCTTTGGCGATTGTTTTATCGAGAATCTCCGCCGCGTCGTCCAGCCCGACTTTTTGATAGAATGTCTTTTCGGGATAGTTGACGACGATCGGACCTCTTTCGCAAAAACCGTGACAACCGGAAGAGCGCACGCTCACCGTGTCCTCCAGGTTTTTTTCCTTAATTTCGTCCTTAAAGTTGTCAATGAGTTTCTGGGTGCCATAAGCCAGACAACCGGTTCCAGCACAGACAGTGACACAGGCTTTGTCCGGGTCTCGCTTTGCAACAATCGACTCATGCAGCGCTTTAAGTTGCTCCGGGGATGTGATTTTCTCCATTATGATTTACCTTCTTCGCTTTTTTGACTCTCTTTGGCCAGTTTTTTCAGTAATCGACTGGTTTTAGAAATGGTCATTTGTCCGTGATATTCACCATTGACTACCAAGACAGGTCCTAACGCGCAGGCTCCCAGGCAGTTGACGGTTTCAAATGTGTATTCCAGATCCTCTGAGGTTTCGCCCTCTTTAAGATCAAGTTCTCTTTCCATATGATCGACAATCAAAGGCACGCCTCGAACGTGGCAGGCGGTTCCTTTGCAGAGAGCCATCTGAATCCGGCCTCTTGGCTTCAGGCTGAAAGCCTTGTAAAAAGTGGCCACTTCATAGATGCGGCTGATAGGAAGGTCTAGAAACGAACTGACCAGGTTCAGCGCCTCTTGGGGCAGATAGTTCAGCTCTTTTTGTACATCCTGAAGCATGGGCACCAGAAATCCCTTGTCTCCCTCGTATCGATCGATAATACTCTTGATGGTTTTTTCCATGGTCTATTTTTTAATAATCAGGTTTAAGCCTGGGCTTTGGCCTTCAGTTTTTCAAAATCCTTGATAACCTTTTTCTGAATGGTTTCGATCAGCTCGTCCGTCAGGTGTCTAAAGCGACCCTGGGGTTTCAGATACTCCTGGACGGGCCTGAATTCCGGTTCCATGGATATTTTAGTTTTACCGTTAACGACCTCGTAAAGAGGGAAAACGCCGGTTTCAACAGCCAGCCGACCGATCCAGATGGCTTTTTCTGTAGGAATCCGCCAACCTGTCGGGCAGACAGACAAAATGTGCACATAGGCCGGGCCTTTCGTGGCGGCTGCTCGCTCTACCTTCTGGATCAGGTCCATGGGATAGCTGGCACAGGCGGTCGCGACATAAGGGATGTCATGGGCTGCGGCAATGGCCGCCATGTTCTTTTTCCACGTCACCTGACCCGTACTGACTTTACCGGAGGGTGTGGTGGTCGTACTGGCTCCGTATGGCGTAGAAGAGGAGCGTTGAATCCCGGTATTCATATAGGCTTCGTTGTCGTAACAGACATAAACCATGTCGTGTCCCCGTTCCAGGGCGCCTGAAAGTGCCTGCATTCCGATATCTGCCGTGCCGCCATCACCGGCCATTCCCACAAATTTAGTATTTTTGTCCGGGATTTTCCCTTTGCGGACCAGCGCTTTATAAGCCGATTCCACACCGGAAGCAACAGCCGCGGCGTTCTCAAAGGCCACATGAATCCAGGGGACACCCCAGCTGGTGTGTGGGTAGGCAGCAGAGACGACTTCCATACAGCCGGTAGCACTGGCAACGATTACATTCGAGCCCATTGCCTTGGCTACCAGACGTACTGCCAAAGCTTCGGCGCAACCTTGACAGGATTTGTGACCCGGGGTGAAATACTCCTGTTTGTTGACCAGACGGGAGGCATATACATTCAATGGTTCCATCATACTCTGACTCCGTAAATAGTATAGTCATTTCGCTTCAGCTCTTCTTCTGAAGCACTTGTCGCTTCCTCGTAAATCGTGATAAAATCATCAGCGGTAATGTCTCTTCCTGCCAGGCTGCAGACATAGTTAGTGACATAAGGCATGTTGTCCTGATGATAAAGAGCATTTCGAATTTCGCTGGCCACAGGCCCCCCGGGTCCACCAAAAGATATGGCTCGATCTATGACAATGATCTGATCAAGACCCTTGACCGCTTCAGCCAGCTCTTCAAATGGAAATGGACGCCAGAGTCTCAGCTTGAGCTGTCCAGCCGCTTTTCCTTGCTCCCTGAGATCATCGATAGCCAGGGAAACTGTTTCCCCCGTGCTTCCCATGGTGAGAAAGGCCACCTTTGCGCTATCCATTTTGTAGGTCTCAATCGGTTTATAATATCGCCCGCAAATGTCGCCCATATCCTTCCAGGCTTTTAGAATTTCTGGTTTGGAATGAATCAAGGCCTCATTTTGGGCTTTTTTGGCTTCTGTAAACACATCCGGCATTCCCAATGCGCCCATGGTGACCGGATGATCGGGATCCAGCCGGTTAATGGGTTCAAAATCGGGCAGGTACTGCTTGACCATCTCCTGCTCCCAGTACTCAATGGGCTCAATCATGTGGGAAAGTCCAAATCCATCGATATTAACGATGACGGGTAGAGACACATTTTTGTCTTCAGCTACCTTAAAAGCGAAAAAGACGTTGTCGAAGACCTCCTGGCCGTTTTCAGCAAAAATCTGGATCCACCCCGTGTCCCGGATGGACATGACATCTGAGTGGTCGTTCCAGATACTGAGGGGTCCGGAAAGTGACCGATTGGCGAGTATCATGACAATGGGCAACCGCATGGATGCCGCCAGAAAAACGATTTCGTTCATCAAGGCCAGGCCCTGAGAGCTGGTGCAGGTGAAAGTTCGTGCGCCTGCTCCGGAAGATCCACAGGCGACACTCATCGCTGAGTGTTCGGACTCCACCGGAACAAATTCGGCATCCAGTTCTCCTGAAGCCACCAGATCAGCCAGGTGCTCCACTATGTGGGTTTGCGGTGTGATAGGATATGCTGCCACAACATCTACATTTGTCATGCCGATCGCATCAGCCGCTGCGATGGATACTTCTACTCCTCTTTTCTTTGCCATTATTCTTCCTCCGGAACCATAGTGATACATCCTGTAAAACATTCAGCCGCGCAGATGCCACAGCCTTTGCAGAAATAAAGGTCTGCTTGAAAATAACCCTCCGCAGTCTTGACGATGGACATGTCCGGACAGAAAATGTAGCAAATACCGCATTTAATGCACTGGGATTCATTAACAACTGGACGCAAAGAACGCCAATCCCCAGTTTTGTAGTCTCTAGCAGTCCCCGGCTCGCTGATGACAAATCCAGTTTCCAGTTCCTTCCAGGTTGGTTCAGGTTTTATTTTTGCCAAATCATTCTCCTTCTCGCTTACATCTATAGTAACGAATCATTGACGATCTCGTTACCGAATCTTTTTGCAACTAAAAACTCCAATTGTTGCGGTAGACTCCCACCAAACGCTGTTTTACCGTACAATCGTCTCTGTGCCGGTCAGTTCCAGGGAGTGTTGATGAATAATCAGTCTGGTTGTTAATTGTTCTGCCTGCTGAGGTACAGAGTGGAACTGTACCTTTTTTAAACCGGTTATCGCCAACACCTCCGGTTCAACGGGTGTTGTTTCTAATTGACTTCCGTTTCGCGAAAGGCCCTTTTCAGGGCATTGATATTTTTATCCGCAATCCGTCCGAATCTACGTTTGAGTGGATCAATCAGCGCTTCCAGCTCGATCACCTCTCTTGCTTTCAGGAGTGCGCCCAACATCGTCGTGTTGGTAATGAGTATTCCCAGTTCCTCAGTCGCTATTTGATTGGCATTCACTGTACCCATTTTGCACGAAAATCCCAGCTCTTCGCGAAGCTCATCGGCTGTATGCTTTGAGTTGGTGACCAGGACCCCGTCCTCTTTGAGACCTGATGTGACATTAACGAGTCTCAGAATAGATGGATCCAGCACCATGACAAGGTCGGGTTTGTGGATCATATGTCTGTTGCGGATGGGCTTGTCGTCTATCCGGATGAATGCCATGACCGGTGCGCCTCTTCTTTCCGGGCCAAAATTGGGAAAAGCCTGGGCGTATTTTCCCTGTTCAATTGCCGCAGTTGCTAAAAGTTCAGCTGATGTGACAGCTCCCTGGCCACCCCGGCCGTGTAATCGAATCTCAATCATATCTTTTTTATTGAATCGGGTAATCGGTAAAATTGAAATAGTCCCAATGAACTGTCATTTTGAAAATAAAGACATGCAACCTGCAGTCTCACAATGGGGATCTCTGGTTGAGTACGTTTAATCAAGAAATCCCGCTTCTGGTCCGGGCTGATATGCCTTTTTTTAAAACTTTTTTGCCTTTAGTAGGTATTGATTTTCGACCTTAGCAGATGTTGAGCATTAAAATCAACAGTAATTATTTGAAAATTCAGAAGTAACTGTCCGCTAAGGTCATTAAATTAGATACATAGCGCAAAATCTGTCGGCTGAGCCTATTCGTGCTTTCTAGCTGTACAGCGTATTCCCATCCAGGTTGCTATGAATGCAAAAGAAGTAAATAAGCAAAATAAACAGTAGGATAAAAAGAATGTGGTTGGAGTTTCAGCTTGGGCAGTGAAATGAGATACTGCAGAGTGATAGCCTGCGAGTTAATCCATACCAGATTCGGTACCCTCGATTTTTCGGTACCTTTGTTTCTAATTAAAGCCAATCAACAAATAACTGATCGAGCAAAACTTAAGAGGATTATTTAGCATTATTGGTGCCGTATTGCCGGAAAAATTTTTATATTAATAATAACAGGTCAATAAGTTTTATAACGGGAGACAACGAGCTGGCTGTGATTGAGATATATCTCCATTTGGAGAATTTTCTACAATTTTACTTTTTACAAAATTTAGGGATTTTGTCATGATGGTGCTAAGGGATCGTTCATAAATAACTTCACATAATCTATTTGCAAAAGCCCCCAAAACACTGGACATTTTGCGAACAGAATGTGAAGTAATTTATGAGCCGA
>Ga0233430_1001918_pt1 | contig 26112 bp, 25 predicted proteins | sample SI_118_April2016_2_FD_179883 | JGI IMG/M metagenome (GOLD analysis project Ga0233430, IMG submission 179883) | Seawater microbial communities from Saanich Inlet, British Columbia, Canada - SI_118_April2016_150_MG | ecosystem: Environmental > Aquatic > Marine > Inlet | place: Canada: British... | reverse complement strand
CCCTCCTCAAAAGTGTGTTAACCCGGCAGTATTTATAATAACTTAATCGTTAAAGTGATTTTAACATGATATATAACACTTTTGTCAAGCCCAAAACAAAAAACATATTAAATTCTTTTGATGATAATTTTAGGATTTCTTTATTGCGCATGGATCTATTTTACAAGGTACCGGGCTTCTTTGGTACTATGTATACCCTGTCTGGTAAAGCACTGGAAAATAAAAAATTCCTGAGTTAATTTACTTGACAAGATAATTATTATTGAATTATACATCATATAATATTGGATTAATCGTTTAAGTTTTACTTTTTACGTCAATTTTTTAATTTTGATCTAATTTCATTATTAATAGGGGTAATTATGGGAACACAAAAAGAATTCAGCCCTGCACAAATTCAGGCATTAAAAAAAGCAGACCAGGATTGCTATCTTCATCCAACCTCAAGTCTCTGGATACTACAGGAAAAAGGTGCTAAAATCATTGCAAAGGGAAAAGGGTGCAAGGTCTGGGATGTGAAAGGCAAAGAATATTATGATGGCACGGCTGCTTTGTGGTATAGTTCTGTGGGACATTGCAGGCCGGATCTGGCCCAGGCAGCCAAAGAACAATTAGACCAGCTTGAGAGCTACCATTCCTTTAATGAATTTGCAAATGTACCTGCCATCCAGCTGGCTCAAAAAGTCAGTCAAATGGTTCCGATCAAAAATGCCAAGATTTTTTTTACATCCAGCGGTTCGGAAAGCAATGATACCATTTTTAAAATGGTCCGGTTTTATTGGTATTTAAAAGAACAGGACAGCAAAGATATTATTATTACACGAAATCGAGCCTATCATGGCGTATCATGCGGAGCTGTGTGTGCAACAAGGCTTCCGGGTTTCCATGAAGGATTTGAACCTCTGCTGCCGGGTTTTGATAATATTGAACCTCCCTATTGCTATCAATGCCCATGGGGGAAAGACGTAGACTCCTGCAGCCTTGAATGCGCCACAGCCTTGGAAGAAAAAATCATAGCGCTTGGTAAAGATAAAGTTGCTGCATTTGTTGCCGAGCCCATCATTGGAACGGGCGGTGTAATCATTCCTTCTCCAGGATATTTTGAAAAAATAAGACAAATATGCACGGACAATAACGTCCTCTTTATTGCGGATGAGGTTATTAATGCCTTTGGCAGGACAGGAAAAATGTTTGGGATAGAACACTGGGAAGGCGTTATTCCAGATATCATGACCATGGCAAAGGGTATTACCAGCGGTTATGTTCAACTGGGTGCTGTTGCTCTGTCCGGTGAAATATTTGATACCCTTAAACAAAGAGAACGATTTTACCATGGATTTACCTATAGTGGTCATCCCCTGGCCTGTGCCGTTGGATTAAAAAACCTGGAAATAATTGAAAATGAAACCCTTGTGGATAATGCTAAAAACATGGGCAAACTTTTAAAAGAAAAAATCCAGGCCCTTGATTTTGATGTCATCGGTGATGTTCGAGGCAAAGGTCTCATGGTCGGGGTGGAACTGGTAAAAAACAAAGAGACTAAAGAAAAATATGATCCTCCTCTTGCGCCTTTAGTTGTTGAAGCTGCCTATGAACTGGGGCTGATCACAAGACCGCTTATCGGAGATACCCTGCAATTTTCACCGCCCATGGTGATTTCTGAACCGGAAATCAATGATATGGTGAAAATCCTGGGAGAGGCTATTAGCCAGGCTTTAAAAAACAGGGGATAACGCCTTTAAATGAACAGACAGTTTTCTTTTTACTTGTAACTATGCAGCTCTTATGCTTGAAACCGCTCTATCCCATGGATATTTGTTTCGATGCTAAACGCTTAACCTCCTGCAAATATCCATCAGACAGGGCTTTTAAGATACCTTCTTTTAACAGGCTGAACAATTACTTTTACTTTTAAAAAAGGAGAAACCATGGCCCGATATTTTAGCCGTATGGGTGACGGCTCCCCCATTTCGGTTACAAAAGATGAAATTATGGCAGACCTGATCCAGGGAAGCGAGGATGCTGCCGACCGTGCTAAGGTGCCCTCCCTGACCCAGGAGGAGTATGAACATCTCCTGGATATATTCTGTGCTCCTCAGAAATTTATGAGCGTGGAAGCGGGAAAGGAAGTTATTTTAACCTATGATGCAAGCACTCTGAAAATAAGGCGTGTCGGGATCAATGTCGACCGGATTCAGGCCCTGCAGATCTATGAAAAGCTGATGGGTGCGGATACAATGGAGCTGGCCTTTGTGGATTATAGTTACAAGCCTGTAAAACGAGTCGCAACTGTTGAACAGCCAATCCTTGAACAGGCCCTTTTGAGCACCCACATTCCTTTATTTTACGGTGCCCAACCCAACCTTGGCCTTTACAGCCAGCCGGACGGACCTTTTCCAAACCCCATGGAATTGATGCCCATGGGGAAAATCAAGGAAGCCCAGGAATCCTATGAAGCATCTGTTGAAGATCTGGTCAACGACATTGTATTTGTGGCAAGTCTGATGTATGAGTCTGGTGCAGATGGTATCAACCTGGATACTGCAGGCGCTGCCGGGGATGCTGATTTTCTAGCCTCATTGCTGGCCACGGAAAAACTAAGGGCAAAGTACCCCGACATGTGCATAGAACTCGGCACGGCAGGTGAATTTGTCCTGGGCATGCACAGCGAGTTGGAATATAAAGGTCATCGTCTGGCAGGCATGTATCCCCATGATCAGTTAAAAATGGCGGAACTTGCCGGGGCAACCATTTTTGGTCCTGTAGCCAATACCAAGACCAGCAAGTCATCAGCATGGAACGTGGCCCGCACCATCACCTTTATGAAACCCTGCGGAGAAATTGCCCATATTCCGATCCATCCGAATATGGGTATGGGTGTCGGCGGGGTCACCATGACGGATCATCCACCCGTTGATATTGTATCACGGGCATCCAAGGCCATGGTGGAGATCTGCCGCCTGGACGGGCTGTAGGTTGGCGTCGGCGATCCATTTGGAATGGCAATAACACATGCACAAGCCTCTGGAATGGGCGGAATGCGGGGAGCCGGAGATCTGGTTGCCCGGATGCAAATGTCCAAAGGCATGAGAATTGAAGAAGCAAAAGCATATGTTGCCAAAAAACTTTTGGTTGGGATTGAAGATCTTACAGATCCTGTTATTATGAACGAAGTGCGGACGGATCTTGGCATTGGTGTGATGACACCCCTGCCGGGCTTTCCTAAAGGTATTGAAGCCAAATTCAACATAGCGAAAGTACTGGATATTGATATAAATTGTGTTAAGGGGTTTATAGCAAGGACGTCCTAAAGCTTTAAAATGGTCAATTTTGTTTGCGGGGAGTGGATCGATATGAGATCACATGGACTCTAAATCCATGTAGCCGGGTGCAACTCCCGGGCTTCCCGCCATTTTCCCGGATTATACAGATCAACTCAACTTTCAGGGTTGCCTATTTGCTGCACACGCCAGTGGAAGGCAGATGGCCTTACAGGAGCATTATGGATCTTTGCTTACAATCTCTTGATGAAAGGAGCGTTAAGGCCGGCAATTGTTTGAGCGTAGCGAGTTGTGCCGGTTAGCGGATTGAACGTTAGAGATTGTTGCAATGTCCATCCAGGGAAGTAAGGCCATATGCCTGGAGCAGGTTATGTAAAATTCTTCATGGCAAATATCCAGATCCGAAACTTGAGACTTTAACAAACGAACAAATTATGATAAAAGAGCCCATTTTAAGATAGACACAACAAACGAATATTAACTAGGACAATTTAAAAAACCCTGAGCTATTGTAAAAAAAATAATGAAAAAAACTGAGTTCAACTGCAAGACTGTCCCACAGGCTCCAGATGATAGTGTCAAGAAAAAAGACCCAATCATCGTTCCTGTGGAAATCCGATTTTCAGACACTGACGCCAATGGCCATGTGTTTTTTGGCAACTATTTTACGCTGTTTGATTCAGCGTTTCTGAAATTTCTGAAGATTATAGATTATTCTTTTGAACGATTTCTTGATAACAATCTTAATTTTTATTACGTAGAAGCAAAAAGCCTTTATAAATCACCTGTTAAGTTTGATGATGAATTATTTATAAAAGTTTATGCGGGTCATTTGGGCAAAACAAGTTTTACCATTAAATTTGAAGCCATGAACAAAACAAGTGACAAAATTGCAGCCTTTGGCCATATTGTGGCTGTGGTGGTGGACCTAAGAACAGAAAAACCATCCGCCCTACCCGATGAATTTATTGAGGTGTTAGGACAATTTGGTTCATGAAAAAGGCTGAAAACAAAAAAAAACATGCTGCAATTTTGCAAAAGGCCATGCAGGAGCACAGCTTGTCAAGGCAAGAAATTGCCTGTCTTTTAGAATCCTGCCCAGGCCGGGAAACCGATCTTCTGTTTAAAACAGCAAGACAATTAAGAGAAAAATATTTTGAAAATAAAATTTTTCTGTACGGGTTTGTTTATAACAGCACACATTGCAGAAACAATTGCAGGTTTTGTTATTATAGAAAGGACAATACCGCTTCTGTTCGATACAGCAAATCGAAATCACAAATTTTGGATATTTCCTGTAAACTTGCAGAATCAGGGGTTCATCTCATTGATTTGACCATGGGAGAATCTATCTCATTTCATGATAATATTGTTGAACAGGTTCAAAAGCTGGGCAGTATTATTTCTGATATTAAAAGCCAAACCCATCTGCCTGTAATGGTTTCCCCGGGTGTTCTGCCGGAGTGGGCTCTAAAGCAAATGGCCCAGTCTGGAGCTGACTTTTATGCCTGCTACCAGGAAACCCACAACCCTGATTTGTTTTCGCAGTTGAGAACAGGCCAGAGCTTTTCCCAGAGACTTGCAGTAAAACAAAAAGCTGCCGGATTAAACCTTTTAATTGAAGAAGGTATTTTGTGCGGTGTCGGAGAAACCAGCGAAGATATCCTTGATTCCTTTGATGCAATTAAACTGCTGAACGTTGACCAGACCCGGGTCATGGGATTTGTCCCCCAGATGGGCACCCCCATGGAAAACCATCCAATAGCTGATATCAAAATGGAACTTATTATCATGGCTGTTTTACGCCTGCTGTTTCCTGACAGGCTTATTCCTGCCTCTCTTGATGTTGAGGGGGTCAGCGGGCTTGAGAAAAGACTTGAAGCCGGTGCCAATGTGGTGACTTCAATTGTTCCTGCCGGCAACGGCCTTGCCGGAGTGGCACAGAACTCTTTGGATATCGAGGACTCAAAACGAACGGTTGCCCAGGTGGAAAAAATACTTTTATCCTGCGGCGATTATGAAATTGCCCGGCCTGAAATTTACAAATCATGGATAAACCAAAGAAAAAAAGAAAAATTAAACTTTCTTAATCCCAGCCAAAACCTAAAGGTTATTTAGTGCCTGGCCGAAAACCTGTGTTTGGACGAAAAGTTGCCCATATGCAAGGCGCAAGAAATTCTGAAACCGGAGTGTACTGTAGTACATGAGGCCCGATTTATAATTTGGCAAAATTTTGCAGCAACGCAGCAGATGGGTGAGTTTTCGTTCAAACACTATTTAGAAGGAACATTTTTGTGACACGGCTTACAACGGATGACATTGAAACACTTTCAGATCAGCTGATTGACTTTGATGAAAGACTTAAGCGTCAAACCGGCCGGGATATGCTGGGAATAGCCTGCCACGGTGCCAATATTTCTAGAAAAAATATCCAAGACAAAATGGATAACCTTACGATGGCTGTAGTGACGATAACGGCCGGTCTTGGAAAAATTACAGGGTTTGCACAAACCATAAAAGATATCCTCAGCCATCTTGGGTTCACAGCCTTTATACCTCCCCAAACAGATGCTGCAGGATTAGCACTGGCCATTGAGAACAAAGCCGACATCATATTTATGGCAGATGATAACCGGTACTTTGCCATTAATTTAAAAAATGGCCTTTTGGTTGATAATATTCAGGCCACAGGAAATGTCTTTGCCGCTGCTCTTGATCTCATGGCAAAGGGAGTAAAGGGCAAATCAGTGCTGGTGATAGGGGCCGGCCCGGTTGGTATGGCATCCGCCCAGACCCTGGTTGAATTTGGCGCCTGCGTAAGTGTCCATGATAAAGATAGGGTAAAGTGTCAAAAAAGTTGTGACGCAATGAATAAAAGCCTGACAAAAAAAATTGAGCCGGTCCATGATTTCGAACCGGATGATTACAAGTCGGATGATTTGGAGTCGATCCGTAATACATTTAATTTTTTTATAGAGGCAACCAATGCCAAAGATGTTATAACCAGCGTTATGGTTAACCCTGAAACCTTCATAGCTGCCCCGGGAGTCCCTTTGGGGGTTACCCAGAACGCCATGAAAAAAGCAGGCAACCAAATTTTATATGACCCTTTACAGCTTGGAACTGCAGCCATGGCCGTCAGAGCTGCTTTTCCCCTTAAAAGAGATTAATAATGTCAGGAAAGAAAAAACCACCTGCCAAAAAATTTTATAGAAAACGTATTGACCTTTTAAGGCTAATTGAAAAAATCAAATTGTGGCCTTCAAGAAAAGGGATTTTACATGGCATCAAATATATAGAAAAGCATGAGTCTTATGCCATTATTACCACACATTGCAATAAGACATTTCCTGCAAACAACTCAAGAAACAGCCGTGCTGCCAGATGGGTTAGAAACAAGTGGTTTCACAGTACTTGTAAATCCTGTGGTGTACCTGACTGGAAACTTGAAAAATATTCAGTTACCCAATTTAGACGGCACCATGGATCAAGTTTATTAAATCCAAATGATGACCCATAGCAATTGGGTGCTAAAGCACCTAAAATATACTTTATAGGAAAAATGGTTTCATGTTAGACAGCATTTTAGAAAACAAAGTAAAAATACATACACGGGATATAAAGCTTGCCACCTACCCTCATACAAACTCCCGTGTAATTGTCCACGGGGTGCTAAAAGACAGGCGCTACATTAAGGTATTTGATGTAACAGGGACAGTAAAAGAACCGGGAATTATTCATCACATAGACGTAAAACTGATAATAAAACCTGATCCGCTCACGATAGAAGATGCAAAAGCAGTTATGATCCATGTTCCCATGACTGAATGCCGCACAACGCTTGATACTATGGAAAAGCTAAAAGGACTTGAGATAAAATCAGGTTTTTCAAAAAATATTCGCGATATCATGGGTGGGAAAAAAGGATGTACCCATCTTTGTCAGTTAATCATTGTTATGGGCCAAGAAATTGTCCATGGATGGCTGACCCATAAACGAAAAGATAAAATACCTGTTCCAAAGGATCTTGAAAGCTTTGACGACAAAAAATTTTTAATCGATTCATGCCGGCTGTGGAGCCGGGATGGTGCAAAAATGAAACAGCTTGAAAAGGCTGTAAAAAAATCAAACCTGGTTAACCCATAGATAAATCTTAAGATCAATAATATCATTTTTAGAAAATTTAACACCCTCTGATTCAAGAAGTGCCTTTTGCAGTTCATACCCCTGGGATGGCAGTAAGGAAATTTTCCCTTTTGAGTTTACAATACGATGCCAGGGCAAATCATATTTTTTTGACATTGAATGAAGAAGCCTTGAAATCTGGCGGGCACCATTTGGTTCACCGGCAAGAGCAGCTGCCCAGCCATAGGTCAGTACCTTACCTTCCGGAATATCCTGGATAATTTTCAATGCATTTTGGGTGAATTTCGTTAACATGCCTGACACCTTGCCATTATTACCCTTTTTGTACAATTTTTTATTTGATTTATTTTCATCTTTCCTTTATTGAGGGTGGGTGAATTTGAAAATCAAAAGCATATTGCCTATCCTGTCGATTCTTGGGGCAGTTTTTTTATGGGGCAGTTCATTCTCTGCCATGCGCATCGTGCTTCAGGATTTAAATCCCTTTGCAGTAATGTTTTGCCGACTTTTCACAGCCTTTATATTTATTATTCCTATATCAATAAAAATGTTTCCAAAATCATATCAAAAAGGTGATTGGAAAATCCTGCTCCCCATGGTTTTATTCCAGCCGTGCCTCTATTTTTTATTTGAGTCCAATGCCCTAACGTTTACCACCTCATCACAGGCCGGAATTATTTCAGCCTGTCTGCCTTTAATGGTAGCTGTTGCTGCATGGTTTTTTCTTGCCGAAACCATAAATATAAAAATAATCTTTGGACTTCTTTTATCAGTTTTAGGTGTGGTATTGCTGACAATTTTTCAAAGTGAGCAAACCAATGCCCCCCACCCGATTCTTGGAAATCTTTTGGAAGTCGGTGCAATGGCCAGTGCCTGTGCAAATATTATTCTGATTAAAAAACTCAGTACAAGGTATGACACATGGTCTTTAACCGGGATGCAGGTTGTTGCCGGAACCCTCTTTTTTCTGCCTGGAATCAGAACTGTTATTAGTGCTGATCCCTCCATATGGACCCTTAAACTTTTTTTGCTATTATTATATTTAGGTGCGTTTGTGTCTTTTTTTTCCTTTGGGCTATATAATTGGGGAATCAGCAAAATCCCCGCATCAAGGGCCTCTATCTTTATTAATCTGATCCCTGTTACAGCAGTCATGTTAGGCTGGCTGATCTTAGGCGAGATATTAAATCCCAAACAAATTCTTGCAACTATTATTGTCATTTCAGGCGTTTTGCTAAGCAATAAAAAATAAAGAATTGCAATTATTTTTTAGACCATACCCCATAGGGAAAATACGCTTGATTAAACTTATATTTCCCCCTTGGTCTTAAGACCGGAAAAAGCGTGTTGTCGCATTACCTCGTAACTGAGGATTGCAACGGTATTGGCCAGGTTCAAAGACCTGGAGTAAACAGACATGGGTACCCTAACGCAAGAATCCTTGTTCTCCTGCAGCATTTTTTCAGGTAGACCCACAGACTCCTTCCCAAAAATCAGGAAGACCTTATCTGAATAACAGAACCGATCACATTGCATTGTTGCTTTTTTTGAGAGAAACACTTTCTGGCCCTGGGGATTTTTGACAAGAAAATCCGTATAGTCCCTGTATGTTTTAACATTGAGTTCTTTCCAGTAATCAAGCCCGGCACGCTTTAAATATTTATCCTCGATGGAGAATCCCAATGGCTCTATCAGATGCAGAGAAGCACCCATGGCATTGCAGGTCCTGCCAATATTTCCCGTATTCTGAGGTATTTCCGGTTCCAATAATACAATATTCAATTTAACCATTCATTAATCCTTTTAAAAAAGGATTTATTATAGCAGATATTGAAAAAATAAAATCAATCAAATCAAATTGTTCCCAAAAAACTCAGCGATTATTGTTCATTTTCTTCGATTGAGCCATATATTCTGTATCTTTCATATTTTTCTGACAAGGATTTCATCATCAATAATTTATATTTTAGTCATTTTTTACCTTTACCTCATCTAACACCTTCCGAATCGTTACTGCTAAATCAATTGCGGCTATTGGTTTTTTTTAAAACAACCTTGATGATTCTGTGTGAGATTGACTAAAATTCTCTCACAAATTCACGCCATCAATCATTTTGTAATGTACCGGTATAAAGTGTGACCACTCTTGATTTGAAATTTTTATTATATCTTTTTAGTATCCGCTTTCGTCGATTTTATATCTCATTTGTGTTTTTTTAATTATTACACATATAAGTAAAAATGGATGTCTACTTTTTCAAAAAAAGATCACTACATGGAATTTCTCAATTCTGCCAACCATTTAAAATTTTTGTACTTGACAAAAAAAGTCTATGTTATAAAAGTTAGTTTTATAACATAGACTTTTAATATATAATTAAGAGAAATTTTATGAAACAAACATTCCATAATTCAGTAATTCACAAAGAAAGAATATCTGACCAGGTTAAATCAATATTAAAACAATCGATTTTAAGTGGAGAATTCAAGCCTGGTGAAAAATTCCCTCCAGAAATAGAAATAGCTCAAAAGTTGAAGGTAAGTAAAGTTTCTGCCAGAGAAGCTCTGCGAGAGATGGAAGCAGAAGGATTGATCAAAAAAAAGCGTGGTGCTTTTGGTGGAAATTTTATTGCAGAGCCCGGCTCTGAAAAAATGGTTGATGTTGTGATAAATTCATACCTTTTTGGAGGAATTACTGCAACCGATCTGGCTGAATTCCGGCGGATTCTTGAACCCGGGCTTGCAAAATTGGCTGCCAAGCGAAGAACCGAAGACGATCTTAAAGCAATGGAACAATGCATTAATGATGTTGATAAGTCCATTAAAATGGGAAAGCCTGATCAAACCAAAGCGATAGGATTTCACCGTCTTATTGCGGATGCATGCCATAACCGTTTTATCAGCTCTTTGATGGAAGCGCTTGTAAAAGTATTTCAGCAGGTATTGGCAAAGTCCCCGGACCTTGAAACTGCTACAAAAGATTTAAAATACAATAAATTGTTTTTAAAACACATCAGAGAAAGAAATGGTGAAAAGGCAGAAATTGTCATGGCTGATCATTTTGATACCCTGGATGAAATGATCAGAAAAAAACATTAAAAAAATAATACCCATTTTGTAAGGAGTGTTTAATGACCTATCCAAGTATATATCCCACGGGCACGACAATATATAATCCTAAAAAATGTTTTAATGGCTACACTGTATTTCAGGCCAAGGAGTTAGGAGCTCTTGTAATTGATATGAATGGAGGCGAAGCCAAGCTGTGGAAAGGGTTACATGGCTTTCCCAATAAAGTTCTAAAAGGAGGCTATGTCATTGGCCATACAGGAGAGAGATCCACAAAATATGGAATGCAGGACCTTCGGGACCTTGTCCAGGTTGACTGGGATGGTAATGTGGTCTGGAAATTCAATGAATACGAATATATAGAAGATCCTGGAGAACAGCCTCAGTGGATGGCCCGTGTCCACCATGACTATCAGCGGGAAGGAAACCCGGTTGGTTATTATGTCCCTGGCATGGAAGCAAAAACAGATCAGGGCAATACCATGATTCTGGGCCATAAAAATTTGGTCTGCCCACAAATTTCCGACAAGAACCTGCTTGATGATACGATCTATGAAATCAACTGGGATGGAGACATTTTATGGGAATGGGTTTGCAGCGAACATTTTGATTCTTTTGGATTTCGGGAGGATGCTAAAAATATTCTTTCCCGTGATCCCAATATGCGACCCTGCGGCGGGGGAATGGGGGACTGGATGCATCTCAATTCCATGTCGCTTCTGGGACCGAACAAATGGGATGAGGCAGGAGATGAAAGGTTTCATCCGGATAATATTATTGCAGATGGCAGGGAAACAAACATTATCTTTATCATAAGCAAAAAAACGGGTGAGGTGGTCTGGAAGGTTGGACCATATTACGACTACACGCCTGAAAAGGAGCTGGGCTGGATTATCGGCCAGCACCACGCCCATATGATACCACGCGGATTGCCTGGAGAGGGGAATATTTTGGTTTATGACAATGGGGGATGGGCTGGATATGGATCAATCCATCCGGCAAGCCCAACCGGGACCAAAAATGTATTAAGGGATTATTCCAGAGTTCTGGAATTTGACCCGACTACTCTAAAAATTGTATGGCAGCTTACTCCACAGGAAGCAGGATTGGTTCATCCAACTGACAGCAACCGCTTCTACAGTCCTTTTATAAGCTCTGCCCAAAGGTTGCCCAATGGAAATACGCTTATTTCTGAAGGCAGTGGTGGCAGAATAATTGAGGTTACTGCAGATCATGAATTGGTTTGGGAATATATCAGTCCTTATTGGGGTAAAAATTTTAAAATGAACATGGTCTATCGTGCATATCGATTCCCCTATGAATGGATACACCAGGTTGACCCGCCTGACGAGATTAAAATTGAACCCGTTGATGTTACTTCTTTCAGGATGCCCGGCGCCAGTCCCAAAGGCCCTCGTTCAGAGGTGACTATTGAAGGCACGATACCTTTTCAGACTTCAGCAGCCCTGTGCGTGATTTCTGATAGGGATGATAAAAAATAAAGGTAAAAAATAAAGCAAAAACGCATCAACACCAGGAGATCAAATATGCTTTTTGCCATTATATGGTATTGGCGGAAATTTTGAAATAATTATATGTTCTCTATAAAGGGACCCGGTTGTTTATAAAATCCTGCTTTGCCTTTTCAAGCAATTCATTATCCATAAACAAATCAAGTGCAGTATATGCCAAAAGTTTTGCAGCCTTAAGCATCATTTCATGCCCTCTTTTTGATATGGCAGCTTCTCTGAACTGGTCAGTGTGGACCGCAAAGTCATCACTAATGGCAAGAAAAGGATGAGCTGAAGGCATAATCCGGCTTATATTGCCCATGTCCAGGGAGCCCATACCACCTGCTTCCATGCTGGGAGGTGTCTGTTTTATGGATAATAATTTAAGATTCTTTTTGATTGCATTGTCAATGGGAATATTATTTTTAATTGCATCGTATCCTGCCCAGCTTTCATTTATTTCAAGTGTTGTACCGGTTGCCATGGCAGCCCCCCTGGCGCAGGCTTTTACTTTATCCATCAGCTCATCCAGATAGTTCTGATTTTTTGTGCGTACTGCATATTTTACTGCGGCTCTGGCTGATATGATATTTGGAGCCAGTCCCCCATCTGTAATAATCCCGTGGATACTAACATCACCCGGCAATTGCAAGCGAAGTGCATTTATTGAGTTATAAGTTTGAACAACTGCATCAAGAGCGTTTAGACCTTCTTCAGGACTGATTGCTGAGTGTGCAGCTTTTCCATAAAAGATAAACTCAATTGGCTTTGCGGCCAAAGATGGAAGGAATGAATAGGTTTTATTAAATGGATGCACCATTAAAGATATATCAATTTTTTTAAAAACTCCTTTTTCCAACATTATTATCTTTCCACCCCCACCTTCCTCAGCAGGAGTTCCAACTACATAAACTTTTCCGGTAAGTTCTTTGATAATTGATTTAACTGCAATGCCTGCTCCTAAAGAAGCAGTTCCTATAATATTGTGCCCGCATGCATGTCCGATTTCAGGAAGGGCATCATACTCAGACAGGAATGCAATGGCAGGTCCACCCTCTTTTCCTCTGGCAACAGCGGTAAAAGCGGTTTTTAGTCCAGCTGTATTTTTTTCAACAATAAAATCATTGCTTTGAAGCTCTTTTATGAGTGCTTGAGATGATTTGTATTCTTTAAAGCCAATTTCAGGGTTTTGATGGATAAATTCGCTAATTTCAATAAGTCTGGCAGAGCATTCGTCAATTTTTAAAGACAATTGCTTTTTCAGCCTGCTCAATTCTTTTTTCATATGTCCCCTTTATTATAAAATCATTTAAAAATTATAACATGATTCCTGCCGCTCAAAGGCTATTTATAGATAACAGAAATCAAAAAATAATTTTATAAAATTTTTCTTGATTTAAATAAAATACTAATGTTATAAACAACTAACGTTATAATATAATAATTTATTATTTTTTACAAGGCAAACCATGAATGAATCCTTTCAAAATGTTGTTTTACCAAAGGGAAAATTGTCAAACCAGGTTAAGGAGGTGATCAAACATGCCATCCTTGAAGGGGAATTTAAACCCGGAGACAAACTTCCCCCGGAAACTCAACTTGTCAACCAGTTAAAAGTCAGTAAGGTTACTATACGGGAAGCACTACATGAAATGGAATCAGAGGGCTTAATCGAAAAACGCAGGGGTATCTATGGCGGCAGTTTTGTGGCACAGCCCGGTTCCAATAAAATCGGCCAAGTGATGAATAATTTTTATCAGTTCGGCGGATTGACACCAGAAGAAATGGTCCAGTTTAGACAGATCCTTGAACCTGAGTTAGTGGCCATAGCTGTAGAGCACAGAACAAAACAAGACCTGGAAGCCATGAAGATAAACATTCAAGAGGTTGAAGAAGCAATAAACAAAGGAAAACCTGATCAGGCAAAAGGCATTCATTTCCACTGCCTGATCGCCAATGCCTGCCACAACCGATTGACCAGCGCTATCATGAGCGCTTTGGTTAAGGTTTTCCTGGAAATATTATCCAAAGTACCCATGACCCTGGAAGATGCCCGGGGTGACCTTGAGTATAATAAAAAATTTTATGAATTTATGCTTAATGGAAAGAAACAGGAGGCCCGGCAGTTAATGATCACTCATTTCAAAACTCTGACTGAAATCATTGAACGAAACAAAAAAGAGGAAGTCATTAACATCCATGATTTATAGACGATTATAATATTTGTGCAAGGTTGTTTAAGCCATTTACCAAATCCTTGCTGCTTTATGTAAAAAATTTATTTTAACAAGGAGGATGAAGTGATGAAAAAAAGTATGATGTTCCCTGTATTTATGGGTATGATTCTGTTTTTTACCCTGGGTCTTATTTTCGGCGGATCTGCATTTGGTGCAGGAAAAGCGATTAATTTTGCTTATCTTGGTAAACCAAACCCGCATAAGGCTGCCTATACCACAGGTGTGGTAAATTTTGCCCACTTGATGGAAAAGGGCAGTGGCGGGCGTTTAAAGGTGAAGATCTTTCCATCCGGCACACTGGGAAAAGAGGTTGATATCCTTCAGGCCCTGAGGAGTAATGCTATCCAGATGACCTCAGCCTCCATGGTGACATTGTCGCGGATATTCCCGCCTGCCCAGGTCATGATGGCACCCTATGTTTTTAAAAATGATGCAGTGGCATGGGAAGTGGTTGATGGCCCCTATGGACAGAGGCTTCTGGATGCCTTTACCGAAAAAACAAACATTAAGGCGCTGGCAATTGTTGATTCAGGTTTTTTAGCTATCACCAATAATAAACGCCCGATCCAGAAACCTGAAGATTTTAAAAATATTAAATTCAGGGCAATGGGTTCTCTCCAGGCATCCATGTTCAAAGCCCTTGGAGCAAGCGCAGTGCCCATTCCCTGGCCTGAAACCTATACTTCACTCCAGACAGGTGTAGTAGATGGTCAGACAAATGCTGCTTTTGTTGTTTCCGTATTTAAGATGTATGAAGTCCAAAAATATATTTCTCTTGCAAATTCCCAGTTCGGCTATCAGATATGGCTGTGCAACAAAACCTGGTATGACGGCCTGTCAAGTGCAGATAAAGGTATTTTAAGGGATGCAGTCAAAGCGGGGCGCATGTCAACCAGGAGTATGGCTCTTTTACGGGAACAAGAATCACTGACTCAACTGGCAAAAGACGGTATGAAAATTAATGCCCTGACAGGTGAAGAAGTTTCTGCCCTTCAAAAACTTGCAGGGCCGGTATGTCTTGAATGGCTGAAAAAACAGATGGAACCCATCTGGGTGGATGATATGATAAAGGCTGTTGCTGATGCGGAAAAAAAGCTGGGCTATTAACCTGTTATAATTTGGCTGATAATTTTTTTAAAAAGATTGATATCTTAGAGGATAGTGGTCCTCTAAGATGTCGGTTTTAAACCAGAACAGGAAAGCAAAATATGCAACAATATACCACGGCAAAAAATATCGTTGATACTGCTGAAAAAATTGGTCTGGCCATTGAAAAAATCTGCGGCGCCTTATGTGTATTCTGCTTTGCTGCCATGACCCTGGTTGCAATCCTGGGTGTTTTTTTTCGATATGTTATGCAAAGCCCTTTCATGTGGACAGAAGAGGTCGCCCGATACCTGCTTGTATGGCTGGGCTTTACAGCTGTCAGTATTGCATTGCGGCAGGACAAGCACATCAAGGTTGAGGTCCTGGCCAGCTTTGTTCCTTTAATCGTTGTAAAATTAATGAGCTATTTAGTTGATATCCTTATAGCTATTTTTTTTATCGTGCTGTTGTGGCAGGGATACCTTATGACTGTCAACAATATAATGATGGCTTCAACATTTAAGATTTCAATGGCCTGGGTACTTGCAGCAGTACCTGTTGCCGCCGCATTGACTTTGGTACAGCTTTTTTTAAATGTGATTAAAAAAATATTTTCCGAATTTGTACCCAAGCCGGCAAGAAAAGAAAAGATTGCAAAGGAGAAAATCTCATGATCGGGGTCATACTGACACTGTTTTTCATTCTTGCAATTATTGGTGTGCCCGTGGGTATTGTAGTGGCCCTCACAACTTTATTCGGTTTCCTGTATACAGATAACGCGATCTTTCTTTCCATGATCTCCCAGAGAATGTTTTCAGCTATGGACAGTTTTACCTTTTTAGCGCTCCCCTTTTTTCTTTTGGCCGGAGATATTATGAACAAGGTGGGATTGACAGGCAGGCTTGTGGATTTTGCCAATCTTTTCTTTGGCCGTTTAAAAGGCGGACTGGCCCAGGTGAATATTGTTACCAGCATTATTTTTGGCGGTATTTCAGGTGCAGCCGTGGCAGATACCGCTGCCCTGGGACGTATCTTTATCCCATCCATGACCAAACAGGGTTATGAAAGGGATTTTTCAACTGCTGTTACCGTGGCTTCTTCCATTATCGCCCCAATCATTCCACCGAGTATCATCATGGTCCTTTATGGATCCATTATGGAAGTTTCCATAGCAGGTCTTTTTGCCGCCGGCATTGTTCCCGGTCTAATGATAGGATTAGCCTTGATGATTTTGACACGGGTTATCGCCGGCCGACGCAATTATCCCACAAATCCGGAAAAAATCACACTTCCCCGTCTGGTGAAAAGAACCAGAGGAGCCATGTGGGCATTGATGATGCCTGTTATTATCCTGGGTGGTATTCTTGGAGGATTTTTTACGCCTACAGAGGCTGCAGCCATTGCTGTGGGTTTCGCCCTTTTTGTAGGGATGGTGGTTTATCGTAACCTGACATTTAAGGATCTTTACAATATTTTTTTTAAAAGTGCGGTAACCATGGGAGTTATTACCATGCTTTTGTCTGCTGCAACAGTGCTTGCCTGGTTTTTGGCCATTGAGCAGATACCAGAGATGGTGGCCCATATATTTATGTCCATCAGTGATAACAAATATATAATTCTGCTGCTTTGCAATATTTTTCTTGTCATTGTGGGCATGTTTCTGGATATTGGTCCGGCTCTTTTGATTTTAGGCCCTATCCTGGCTCCCTTAGCCATAAATCTTGGAGTCCATCCACTCCATTTTGGCATCATGATGTGTGTTAATCTGAATATTGCTCTTATGACACCGCCCATGGGAGCTTGCCTTTTTATGGGAATGATAGTTGGAGAGCTAAAACTGGGAGAGCTGGTCAGAGCGATCTGGCCGTTTATCCTAGCGGAACTTTTTGTTTTAGCCCTTGTGATTTATATCCCGGCAATTACCCTGTGGGTGCCCAACATGCTGGGGTTTATCAAATAATAAAATATAAAAAAAGGCTACAATGAAAATAGTTACTGCCCAAGCCATACCTATTAAGATACCTTTGAAGCATCCGTTTACTATTGCCCTGGGAACTCTTACCCATAGCAACCATGTCCTGATTCGCATGAAGGATGATCAAGGCAGGGTTGGCTGGGGTGAGTGCACAACCTTCCATTCTGTCTACGGGTATGATCAAAAATCCCTTTATGACACACTTACAACTTATCTCATACCTGCGATCCTGGGATATGATCCCAGGAATATGGAAGTTTTGCACCAAAAAATGGATCTGGCCATACCGTTTAACCTCATGGCCAAGTGCGGCATTGACCTTGCCGCTTATGACCTTGTCGGGCAGACTGATGGAGTCTCTATCCACAGTTTGACAGGGGGCAAAAGAGTTGACCGGATATCTGTGACTGCTGCCGTTGGAATCGGGTCACCTGGACAGACTGCTGCCATGGCTGAACAATTGGTCGTAAAAGGATTTAATACCATCAAAATTAAAATAGGACTGGATCCAGACAAAGATCTGGAACGGGTGAAGATTGTCAGAAAAGCCCTGGGAGATGAGATTAAACTAAGGGTTGACGCAAACCAGGGATATGATAGGACAACTGCCCTGAATGTGCTTGAACAGATGGAATCAATTGGTTTGGAATGGATTGAGCAACCCCTGCCTGACTGGGATCTTGAAGGACATGCCATGCTGGCGGATCACCTTGAAACCCCCATTGCTCTGGATGAAAGTGTTTATACTGTTCATGATGCCGAAAGGGCTATTGCTGCAGGTGCTGCTGATGTTATTAATATTAAAGTGCCCAAATGTGGGGGCATTTATCGTTCTCAAAAAATTGCCGCTTTATGTCAAGAAAAAGGCATTGCCTGTTTTTTAGGAGGGTGTCTTGAGACCACTCCCGGCACAGCAGCCCAGGCCCATTTTTATACTTCAACACCCAATATTATATCGGCAGCAGAAATGGAAGGACCCTGGTGTTATATCGACGATGTTGTAAAAGATCTCATGGAAACTGAGAAAGGTGTGATTAAAATACCGGAGGGTCCAGGTATAGGCGTAACCATTGATGAAGAAAAAGTTAACCGGTATAAAATTGATTTTTAAACAAAGAAAAATTATTTATTAAGGAAAGATGATGAACAGTAAAGAGAGGTTCATTGCAGCATTAAATCATAAAGCCCCGGACCGTGTACCCTTGGATCTGGGAGGTTGGGTCACCACGATAAACATAAAAACTTATAACCGGCTGGTGAAAAAATGTCATTCTTCCAAACTACAAAATATGGAACCTTTAATTTTTCTCTTCAGTCTTGTTTGTATCCAAAATTTCACGGATCTTTTTGGAAAAATTCTTCATCACAATCGGCTTCAATAAAAAGCCTTTAATACCCAAAGATGCTGCTTTTTCTTCAGACATGGATTCACTGAACCCAGTACAAAGCAATATTGGGATATCAGGACGTATCTTGTTTAATTCAACTGATAGTCTGTCTCCAGGTATGTTGGGCATAGCCATATCAGTAATAACAATATCAAATTTATCAGGATTTGCTCTAAAAGCCTCAAGAGCTTCAACGCTGCTATAACATGAAGTAATTTGATATCCAAGACGTTCCAACATCTGTTTTTCCATTGAAAGAATCGCTTCTTCATCATCTACAAGCAGAATATGTTCTGTTCCCAACTGAATTTCTGCTTTTGAATTAATCACCTGTTTTTCAACATGATTTTTTTCTACTGGTAAATAAATTTTGAATTCAGTTCCTTCACCCGGTTCACTGTATACATGGATAGTAGCACCCATATTTGTAACGATTCCGTGAATAACTGATAATCCCATTCCAGTGCCTTTGCCTATTGCTTTAGTGGTAAAAAATGGATCAAATATTTTTTCAGTTAAACCTTTATCCATGCCTGTGCCTGTATCAGACACTGTAAGACAGACATATTCTCCAGGTATCATATCAGGTGTAATTACATCATAATTGCCTAATTCAACTTTTTTCAGGCTGACTTTCAGTTCTCCACCTGTTTTTTCCATGGCGTGGTAAGCATTGGTTGCAAGATTCATTACAATCTGATGGATCTGAGTCGGATCAGCTTTGACCACGCCACAGTCTGTCTGGATATCATGCTCGATTTCAATTGTTGAGGGAATTGTAGACCTGATGAGTTTTAAGGTTTCCTTGATGATTGGCTGCATCTTCATCAGATTTAATTCACTTCTTTCTTGACGAGAAAATGTAAGGATCTGTTTTACCAGATCTTTAGCTCTTAGGGTACCAGAATAAATTTTATTCAAACTACCGCGGAATGGACTGTCTTCAGGGATATCTTCCAACAACATTTCCGTATGACCCATGATGGGAAAAAGAATATTATTAAAATCATGGGCTATACCACCAGCAAGTGTTCCAATGGATTCCATTTTCTGGGCTTGTTGAAGCTGAGTCTCAAGTTCTCTTTGAGCAGTGATATTTTTATTTACTCCTCGATAGCCCCGGGTTTTTCCTTCATTGTCAAGGATGGGGATACCACTTGTAAGCATAAAAAGCCTGTGTCCAGCCTTATCTATATTCCAATTTTCCAAATCCTTGATATTTTCGGATTTTGAAACTATTTTTGAAACTATCTCTTTTATTCTAATAGATTCATCTTCCGGCATAAGGTCAAAAGGTGTTTTGCCAATGAGTTCTTCGGGCGCATATCCAAGAACATCTTTTATACCTTGAGAAATGTATGTAAATTTGTTTTTACTATTAGTTTCCCAAATCCAGTCTGCCATACTTAACGAGACATCACGGAACCTATTTTCGCTTTCTTGCAGGGCTTTCTCAGTCTGTAGACTTTCAGTGATATCATTTACCAGTGATGCCATACCTATAATCCTGCCATTGGCATCTTTCAGGGCTGTATTGTACCAATCACATATGATTCGCCTGCCGTTTTTAGTTATGTTCCCGTTTATACTGTGTCTACCTCCTTTTTCGGATAGAATATCAAGAAAAATGCCTTCAACCAGATCCTTGCTCCTTTCTGAAAGAATGAGTTCAGTAACATGTTTACCCATAGCTTCTGCCTTAGAATAACCAAAAATATCTTCTGCTGCTGGATTCCACTCAGTCGTCTTGAAATTCAAGTCCCAGGAAATTGCTCCAATCGGTGTATTTAAAATATGAGTGGAAAGCTGTTGTTCACTCTTTCGCAACTCTTCCTCGATCTCCTTTCGTTCGTTGATAATTTCATTGTATATAATAATCCCACCGATTGAACCATCGGATTCATACCATGGACGACATTCCCAGCGAGTCCAGTCTACCGATCCGTCCTCTCTATAATAAGGATCTTCCTCTGCGCTTAACACTTCTCCGGCTAATGATCTTTGATGCACATCCCTCCATTTTTGAGGAATATCCGGAAAAACCTCATAGTGGTGTTTACCAATTATATTTTGCTTTTTAACCTTGTAGTCCTTAAGATATCGTTTGCTTACATATATATATTTTAAATCCCTGTCATATACTGCAATTGCACTTAGGGCATGAAAAATAATATAATCCAGTAAATCATGGGAATGAGTAGGTTGTCCTTCACTGGGTTTGTGATTAGATTCTGTTTGCTCTAATTCCTGAATTCTTTTTTCTAATGCTTCATAAGTAGGTTTTTCAGTCATGTAAAATCTCTTTTAAATTAATGTGCAGTTCTGGATACCATATAAATTAGAATGATATCAGATCAGATATATGGGTCTCTCAATGATGAGATTCAGCAAATTATGGAAAGAAATCTTAATGTTTATACGGTTACCATCTTCCCAGAGCCTTATACTTGCATTAGCAGTCCATGGAACCCCAAGCCCTATCATTTTGCATTTAAAGACTTTTTGAGAATCAATTTTTTCCCCATTGACATATACTTCTTTGCCATAATGTCTTGCTATCCAACCATCTTTTACGACCTGGCCAATACTTACTTTTTCAACAAAATACCATTTTCTCCCAAATTCACTGACCTTATTTGGGGGAGCATTATGAATGTTATTGGATTGACTCATATTCGTTCCCGTTTTTGTTAAGGTGCAAAAGACTCCCACCTTGAAATCCGTTTCATTATCAACTAAGCATGCTCCGGCCCATACATCGCCCACAAACCCTAATAACATTGTTACGATAACAACACCCGTTAACCTGTACATATTACCCCCTTTCCTGGTGAATAAAAAAGAATCTGGATGCATTAACGCAATTAACATACCTGAGTCAAGAAGTCACCTATGATAATATAAAGTGAATTATTAAAAAAGGGCTTTGCAAAATCATATAGTAAACTGTTTTTTCCCTTTTTGTTCATGGCCGGCGGCTGGATCAAAGTTACATAGTACTTTTTTCTTCAATCACTGGAATTTTTTCAAAAAAAAGGGTAATAATTATGTTTTAAGATGACATATTTACAGAATCATCAATCTTTTTGGGATTGAGAAGGGAGAGGGCTTATGAAAAAAGTTGGAATTGTTGGTTGGCGTGGAATGGTAGGCTCAGTACTCCTACAAAGAATGATAGAGGAAGATGATTTCAAATTATTTACTCCTCTTTTTTTCACAACCTCCCAGGCAGGCCAGGTTGCTCCGGATGTGGGCATTGATACGCCTCCACTGGTTGATGCTTATGATATAGACAGTCTTTCAGACATGGATATTATCCTTTCCTGTCAAGGTGGGTCATACACAGAAGTTGTACGCCCCAAACTTGCCAAAAAAAACTGGAATGGATACTGGATTGATGCTGCTTCAACCTTGAGAATGGATGATAAAAGTATTATCGTATTGGATCCTGTAAACCGCAAGGTCATTGATAATGCTTTGTCCGATGGCATTAAAAATTATATTGGCGGTAATTGTACTGTATCCCTCATGGTCATGGCTCTGGGTGGATTATTTGAAAACAATTTGGTAGAATGGTTAACCACCATGACATACCAGGCAGCCTCTGGTGCAGGTGCCAAAAACATGGAAGAACTTGTAACCCAGATGCAGACCATTGGCAAAATGGCTGCTCCAGTTCTTGAAAACCCTGTATCTGCTATTCTGGATCTGGATAAAAACGTCATAGGAACAATGAGATCAAATGCATTTCCTGTTCAAAACTGGGCAGTTCCTCTGGCAGCAAGCCTAATCCCATGGGTTGACAAGGCAATGGACAATGGTCAGACAAGAGAGGAATGGAAGGGATTTGTTGAAACCAACAAAATCCTTGGAAGATCGAACAACCCGATTCCCATTGACGGCCAATGTGTCAGAGTGGGTTCCATGAGATGCCACAGCCAGGCATTTACCATCAAATTAAAAAAAGATGTTCCCTTAAATGAAATTGAAACCATGCTGGCCCAAAATAACGATTGGGTTAAAGTGATCCCCAATTTAAAGGAAGATACCATCAAAGGTTTAACCCCTGCTGCAGTGACTGGAACATTGACTGTTCCTGTGGGGCGAATCAGAAAAATGAATCTTGGCGATGATTATCTTACAGCTTTTTCAGTGGGTGATCAATTGCTATGGGGCGCAGCTGAACCGCTTCGCCGGATTCTGAATATCATCCTTTAATACTTATTGCTTTAAGGCATATTTTCTTTCAAGAAAAGCAACTGATCTTGAAAATGGAAATGTCAGAATAAAATAAAGGAATGTAATCGTAATCCAGACTTCAAATGTCAGAAAGGTAGCAGACATAAGTTCCATCCCTTGAAAGGTCAGTTCCTGGATTGAAATAACAGAAACAATGGCTGAATCTTTTATTGTGGATATGAACTGCCCTGCCAGGGGAAACGCCACCTTTCTGAAGGTCTGGGGCAAAATCACAAGTAAAAATGTCTTTTGCCGGGACAGGCCAATGGACCAGGATGCTTCCCATTGACCCTCGGGTATGGAAATAATTCCGCCCCGGATAATTTCTGATACATAAGCGCCTTCATAAATTCCAAGTGCAATGATAGCTGAAATAAAAGAATTGATATTCTCAGGCCTTGCAAATAAAAAACCTGTAATCTGCTGAATCGTATTGGAGCTGTCTCTTAACCATCTATCCAGATAAAGTGCATCCAAAAACTGGCTGGATACAAAATAATAAAAAATGATAACCAGCACCAGGGATGGAATATTCCGAATACTTTCCACATAGATTCTGCTTACAAATCGCTGCTCGAAAGAACCCTTTGCACCCATGACTCCGGATATGGTCCCCAGAAAAAATCCTATAAACGTTGACCAGATACTCAGTTTAATTGTTGTGAAAAAACCGATTATGAGAATATTTGCTTTGAGCTTTCCTGTGACAGGATCTAAAAAAAAGAAATAAGATGGGATAGCCTCCCATTCCCATTTATAATCCAGGACCCGGCTCATTCTAAAAAAAAAGAAAGATATGGCAGCAATAACTAAAATAATCACTGCCATATCAATAAAGGTAAATTTTAAGGTCTTCTTATTTAACAAGTTCTTCCCAGTCTTTTGATTCAAACCAGTATGCTTTTTTCTCTTCTAAAAATCCCTGGGCATGCATATTCAAAATCCAGTTGTTAAAATAATTGAGTGCATCATGGTCTCCCTTTTTAAGGGCGAACCCTATGGGTTCTTTGGTAAAATTTTCCTTGATGGGAATAAATAATTTATCCGGATATTTGAGTGCGTGAAATACGGGCATGGGAGCAGAAGATACCACTGCATGAACCCGTCCCAGGTTTAATTCCTGTAAAGCCTGGCTCTCGTTTTCAAACAGCTTTAAAGTTGCATTGGGTATATATTTTCTGGCTGCCTGTTCTGCTGTTGTACCCATGCGAACAGCAATGCTGACCTCTTTTTTGTTAAAATCCGATAAAGACGAAAAGCCTTTTGCTTTAGATTTGTGGGCAACCATTGACATACCCGAGTATTCATAGGGAATGGTGAAATTCACTTTAAGATTTCGAGCCGGGGTAACACCCATGCCGCCAATAATAACATCAAACTTGCCTGTTAGAAGGGCCGGGATAATGCCTGACCATGCAGTGGGAACAAACTCTATTTTAACGCCCATATCCTGGGCCAGTTTTTTAGCCACATCTATTTCAAACCCGGTTAAGTTGCCTTGTTTATCTTTCATGGCCCAGGGCACGAATGTGGACATCCCCACCCTTATAACGCCTTGTTTCTGAATCTTTTCAATAACACTCTCCTGGGCGGATAAATAACCACCCATTAATAATAGAAACATCATACTTAAACATAAAATTTTTTTCATTTTTTTATCTCCTTTCAAAAATTCCATACCAACCTTATTGGTTGATAAATTTAAGTTGGTTTTCAAATCGTCTAATTATAAAAGAAAGACTGGCAGTAATGACCAGATAACATAATGCCACAGCAAACCAGATTTCAAAAGTTAAAAATGTTTCTGAAACAATTCTTTGACCCTGCATGGTCAAATCATAAATGGAAATCGTACTGACCAGTGCTGAATCTTTTATTAATGATACACTTTGACCAGCAAGCATGGGAAGGGTCTGCCTCAGCATCTGGGGAATGATCACTTTGATGTAAATAATCGGAACAGACATTCCAATGCTTTGGGCAGCCTCATATTGTCCCTTTGGAACATTGATTATACCGGAACGGATAATCTCTGAAGAATATGCACCCTCAAACAGGCTTAACGCAATAACTGCGGAAGTAAAAGCCGGGATATTAAATACCGGCGATATAACAAAATAAATTAAAAATATCTGAATCAAAAGAGGGGTATTGCGGATAGTTTCTACATAGAACCATGATATGGATTTAAGCACAGGTGATGAAGACAGCCTTGCAAAGGCAGACAAAAACCCGATAACAAAAGAAAGCACAAGACTGATGCAAGAAATTTTAAGAGTGATTAAAAGCCCATCCAACAAAAGGCCTCTTGTAAATTCACCATTTTCAAAGACAAACAAATAGGGTTTGATCCTGTACCATTGCCAGTTATATTCAAGATTTCGGTATCCGATAATGAAAATAATGGCAATAAAAAGAATGAATAGAAAAGGTTTGAGGCCTTTTTTAAAACGTTTCATTGATTGACCTTCATCTTTTTAATAAAGACAAAACATACCATGAAATAAAAAAACCTGCCACCTATATTGCAAAGACTTATCCTTCATAAAGAATCTGTTTGATGGTTTTGCCGTCTGCATATCCTTTGACAAATCGCTTATGGATAAATGGAATGGGCAAGGCTTTAAATGAAAGCCGGGGGAAATTGTAAAACCATTTGGCACTTAAATCATAAAACCTTAAATCAGCCTGAATCTCTTTTAATTTTTTAAGATAAAGATCCCCGGCTGAAACACTCCCTGTTTTCGATTCAATAATTGACGCTGCTGCCATTTGCCCGCTTTTAAGTGCGAAACTTATACCTTCGCCCAGCAGACTTTCTGCCAAGCCTGCTGCATCTCCTGCCAAAAGGATCCTTTTTGAATCCGGCTTATAATTGAAACCATTGGTGCAGATGGGATACCCCTTAATTGCTTTAAGTCTGTTTGAACCAAACCTTTGTTTTGCATAATCAAAAAGCGTTTGGGTGCTTAATCTCACTTTTGAATCAATCGAATAAATTCCAATATTAATATGATCGTCTTTCGGGAAAATCCAAAAATAACCATTTTTTAATTTTGAGAAATCAAATTCCATCTGATGCCTGTCAATGAGGTCAATTTTCAAATCTGCTTCCAAAGCAAATTGTTTTTTATAAAATTTGGTTTGGAAAATTTGCTGTCTAACTTTGCTGTTGGCCCC
>Ga0233430_1001915_pt1 | contig 26151 bp, 31 predicted proteins | sample SI_118_April2016_2_FD_179883 | JGI IMG/M metagenome (GOLD analysis project Ga0233430, IMG submission 179883) | Seawater microbial communities from Saanich Inlet, British Columbia, Canada - SI_118_April2016_150_MG | ecosystem: Environmental > Aquatic > Marine > Inlet | place: Canada: British... | reverse complement strand
TGCCAAGCGAAAAACCTGCGAACCCGATGGCGAATTGACCGCTCAAGAACTGAAACGTAGACTGGCTGCACATTTTGACACAGAACCTTTCTGGAATTCTCAAACTATCTGATCCGTGCCTGCACTAGCCTATTTACCCTGGAATTTGCAGCGCCGTTTTACGCATGCCCTGATGCTGCCGTTGGCGATTCTGGCCGTCACTGGCTTGAAAGATGTGCTGGCGCGCTGGCCTGCTTCCCGAAAATTATTACCGTTGCTCCTGGTGGGTTTTTCGGCGATTTCATCACTCTATTTGGCATTCGGGTTAAGTATGTATGTCTCCAGTCGACCAGACATTCTTTATGATCCGGCTGCGCTAGTTGAAGCTATCGATTGGTTGGGCACAGAAGCCTCAAGCGAGGATGTTGTTCTCAGCGCGCCGCGCAGCGGACAACTGGTGGCAGCCCGCGGTGGTTTGGTTGCTTATATTGGGCACCCCATCGAAACTCTGGATTATGATCAAAAAGCGCTCCTCGTCGAAGACTATTTCGCCGGGGTAATCGGGCAGGCCGATTTGCCCTTCTGTGGTTGCGACTGGCTGATTGTCGGCCCGTATGAACGCGCGCTGGGCAGCGGATTCCTGCCCCAAGATGCCGAACTGATGTATCAAAACGCTGATGTGGCGGTGTATAAATTCAATACCCCCTGATGTAGTATTTGTAGAGGAACCTTTCTTGTCATGAAGAAATATCAACCGCTTTTATTCGGCGCTGTGCTGCTTTGGCTGGTCGTTGTAGTCAGCGGATATTATTTCTACCACAAGCCGCTCGCCATCGCGCAGGCCGTGGCGCTCGTACGCGCCATCGGACAATTTGCCGCGGCCTTGGCCTTGACCAGCGCCGCGGGCGGATTGGGAGCGCGTTTATTCCCCGGTGATGAACTTCACCCCCTGACGCGCCTGGCGCTACAGGCTGCTTTGGGGTTGGGGCTGCTCAGTCTGGCTGTGCTCATCGTCGGCAGTGCGGTTGGCTTGCAGCCGTTTGTGTGGTGGATTGTATTGGGCTTGTTGTTGATATTAAATGGCCGGGCTGTGGGAATGTGGATGAAGAACTGGCTTGCGATGCGCGCCCTCTGGCAGGATTCCGACCAATTGGGCCGGGTTTTGGCCGTGGGGGTGGGGGTGCTCTTGCTGGCGACGTTCATCGTGGCGTTGGCCCCTCCGTTGAAATTTGATACTTTGGTATACCATTTAGCTTTCCCGCGCGCCTACTTGGATGCAGGCCGCGTGATTTATTTACCCGAATCCATGCTCTGGGGGATGCCGCAGCTCGCGGAAATGCTGTTTACCTGGGCCATGTTGCTGGCTGGCGCTGAATCGGCTATGGCCTTGGGCTGGTGCTTTGGGGTTTTGGCTTTAGTGGGCACGTGGGGATATATTGCCCCGCGCTTTGGTGAGCGGTCAGCCTGGGTGGCTGTGGCAGCCCTGCTGGCGGGATATTCCAGCGCAACTTCGCTGGCTTGGGGTTATGTGGGCTGGCTGATGGTCTTGCTGGGGCTGGCTTTCCTGGTGATATTAGCAGATTGGCGTTCTACAGATGATTCTCGCGCGCTGGTAATGGCCGGGATTTTTGCCGGTTTGTCGCTGGGTGCCAAATATACTGCCGGGGTATTGGTGCTGATTGGACTGGGTGTGATTGCCTGGACCGCACGCAAAACACCCCCCCGGCGCTGGATACTCAATATTTTACTTTTTGGGGGCGTGGCGAGTTTGGTTTCTGCGCCCTGGTGGATCAAAAATGCCCTGGCAACAGGCAATCCGGTTTATCCATTTTTCTTCCAATCCGGTGCGATGAATGCCTTCCGGCTGACATTGCAGCAGAATCAACCTCCGTGGGGCAACTGGCAAGATTTGATCTTGCTCCCGTTGCGTGCAACCTGGATGGGAGCCGAAGGCGCGCCGGGATATAGCGCCTCCATTGGCCCCTTGTTGCTGGCGTTTGGCGCACTGGCCTGGATTGGATATAAAGCGCGTTCGCAAGATCAGCGAAATACTCTCGGCGTTGCCGCGCTGGTGGCTGTGCTGGGATTGGCGCTCTGGGCGGTTGCGGCGCGCCTCTCCGGGCTGCTGATTCAAACCCGTATGTACTGGTCGCTCTTCCCGGCTTTCGCTTTTCTGACCGCGGCAGGATTTGACGCTGTTGGGCGGTTACGGTTTCCACAGGTGCGCACGGGGCGGATTGCGGGTGTTTTCGTCGCGCTGGTCTTGTGGTTGAATGTTTTTCAGGTGGGAGTTTCGACAATTAAAATGGATGCCCTCTCGGTGGTGCTGGGAATTCTGGAGCGGGACGATTATCGTTTGAATAACCTGGCCGGCTATGCCTGGGCTGTGGATTCAGTTGCTGAACTGCCTGCCGAGGCGCGCGTGCTCATGCTTTGGGAGCCGCGCAGTTTCGCCTGTCTGCCGCAATGCATTCCCGATGAAACACTAGATCGCTGGCATCTTGATCGGGCTGCCTACGAAAATTCAACAGCAATTGCGCAATCGTGGCGCGCGGCAGGGTATTCGCATGTTTTGTACTTTCGCCTGGGCGCAGATTTTACACGCGCGTCAGATGAACGTTACCAACCCGAAGATTGGCTTGTCCTCGATCAATTGCTCGCCGGTATTCCGGTGGTGGAGCATTTTGGCGAGGGTTACACCCTGTACTCGTTGGAGTTGCCATGAGTAAACGGGTGTTCGTTTTTCTTTTCCTGCTGGGGGTGGCGGGGATTGGATGGGTGGGCAGTTTTCAATCTGCGCCGGGCTATATGGATGCTGAATATTATTTTGCCACGGGCAGAGAACTGGCTCAGGGAAAAGGCTTCAATGAACCCTTTTTATGGAATTACCTCGATGATCCCCAAGGATTGCCGCACCCCTCCCATGCCTATTGGCTGCCACTCACTTCACTTCTGGCCGCCGCCGGGATGAAACTGGGCGGATCGGTGGCTTTCCATGTCGCTCAACTTGGCTTTATTCTGTGCGCGGGCGGGTTGCCTGTGCTAACCGCCGCGCTTGCCTACTCGTTGACGCGCAAAAAAAATACGGCCCTCCTGGCTGGCATCCTGGCGATTTTTTCGTTTTTCTACCTGCCATTTTTGCCAACGACAGACACATTTGCAGTATATATGCTCTTAGGTGGCGCGATTATATATATGCCCGCAAAAATTGAGTCTCTATTACCGCGCGCCGTTATTTTGGGTCTGCTCGCCGGGCTGATGTATCTCAGCCGTGCCGATGGCCTGCTCTGGCTGCTGATCGCTCTGTGGATGCTAAACAGCGATCTGACAACCGGGAGGGTGCGCTATTCGATGGCGCTATTGGTTGCATTTTCGCTCCCCGCGCTGCCGTGGATGCTGCGCAATGTTGCCATTTGGGGCACCCCGTTCTCGCCGGGCGGGGCTGTGGCGTTGTGGTTTACCAACTACGATCAGCTATTTGCTTTCCCGGCTTCGCAAATTGATTTCTCGCATTGGTTGAAAAGTGGATTCGCCGCTATCGTGAACGCGCGCCTTTGGGCGCTGGGGCAAAATTTGCAAACCGCGCTGGCCGTACAGGGAGAAATTTTCTTGACTCCTTTAATTGTGTTGGGAGCCTGGCGGCTGCGGCGTCAGCGCCCGGTGCAGATCGGGATCGCGGCCTGGGGGTTGACTCTGATAGCGATGACGTTTGTCTTTCCCTACGCAGGCGCGCGCGGCGGCTTCTTCCATTCGGGTGCCGCGCTACAAACCCTGTTTTGGGCATTGGCGGCAGTGGGCCTGGATGTGTTCCTGGAATGGGGTGCGCGCGTGCGGCGTTGGTCCCCGCGGGGTTCGCGGATCGTATTCTCCAGCGCTATCATTGGATTCGCGGCTCTGCTTTCTGTGTATCTGGTGGGGGGGCGGGTACTGGGTTGGGGGGCTGGCGGCCAACCCTGGGGTGCAGGCCAGATTGCCTATGCCGATCTGGAGGATCAACTTCATCGTCTCGCTATCCCTGCTGAGGCCATCATTCTGGTCAATAATCCGCCCGGATTTTATCTGGTCAGCCAGCGTCCCTCGATTGTCATCCCCGATGGGGATGTGGATATATTGCTGGCCGTCGCCCGACGCTACGGAGCGCAAATTGTTTTGCTCGAAGCAAATCACCCGCAAGGCTTGCAGGAATTATTTGAAAATCCAATTGCGTATAGTCAGGTTGCATTGTTGTGGAGCGATGGCGAGAGCCATATTTTGCGGATTATAAATGAGTAAGGATTCTTTATGACACAAAATCCATCAGCTGCGATCCCCGGCGAGGCTCATTGGCGTTGGCTAGTTTTCGCGGCCCTGGCAGCCTTCTCGATGGGGGTATATTTGCTGGTGAGCGCACAACGCTATGGCCCAGGCTTTCCACTGGATGATGCCTGGATTCATCAAACCTATGCTCGAAATTTGGCGCTTTATGGCGAATGGTCGTTTGTGCCCGGGCAGCCTTCTGCCGGGTCAACCGGGCCGTTGTGGGCGGGCTTGCTGTCGCTTGGACATATTCTGGGGCTGGGGCCTTATGTGGCAGCCTATTATCTCGGTTGGCTTTCTTTACTGGCCCTGGGTGTGTTTGGCGCAGCCGCGTTTGAAAGGCTTGCTCCATCACGCCGGAAATGGGGATTTTGGGCGGGAGCGTTATTGATGTTCGAGTGGCATTTGGTTTGGGCCGCGGCTTCGGGGATGGAGACGGCCTTTTTTGCGGTGTTTTCGCTGGCTGTATTTTTGGCGTTGCTGGTGGCGGTGCCGCGCGCACAAACTGGCAGGTTGTATTGGTTTGGCCTGGGTGCGCTGGTAGGCCTGAGTGTTTGGGTTCGCCCGGATGGTCTGACGCTGCTGGGACCGGTCATTTTTTCTCTTGCGTTGCGCGGCGCGGCCAGTGATAAAAAAATGTCTCAGGTATTGGTCTTGCTGGCGGGGTTTGCGCTACTGTTTGTCCCTTATCTGCTGTTTAATCAATCGACCGCGGGGGCGTTTTGGCCGAACACGTTTTACGCCAAACAGGCTGAATATGCAGTCTTGCGCGAGAATCCTTTTCTCGTGCGTTGGTTAAAAGAAGCCGCCATTCCGTTGCTGGGAGTTGGGGTGGTGTTGCTGCCCGGTTTTCTCTATGCATTTTTCGTTGGGGTGCGTACTCGCCGCTGGCCGGTTGTCGCCGCGGGTCTGTGGGTGTTAGGGTATCTTGGTCTCTATGCCTGGCGCTTGCCGGTGTTGTTTCAATATGGCCGCTATGTGATGCCAGTAATTCCGATATTTTTATTATTGGGATTTGATGGGTTGGCGCGGCTGGTTCATTTGCACTCGAAACGCATGGCAATTCGGGTAGTCAGCCGCGCCTGGTTGCTGATTGTTTTTGTGGTCGCGCTGAGCTTCTGGGTGATGGGGGCGCGCATCTACGCCCGCGATGTGGAAATTATTGAAAGCGAAATGGTAGCAACCGCGCATTGGGTGGCCGAGAATACAGCACCAAATGCTTTAATTGCCGCCCATGATATTGGCGCGCTGGGCTACTTTTCAGGCCGTCCAATTGTCGATTTGGCTGGATTGATCTCTCCGGATGTGATTCCCTTTATTCGCGATGAGGCGCGGCTTGAAGCGTATCTCACCGAGCAAGGCGTGGATGCGCTGGTCACCTTTCCGGGTTGGTACCCCGCCCTGAGCGCTCGCGCCCCCCTCAGTTTCACGACCGACGCGCCCCTCTCCATCGAACTGAATTACGAGAATATGGCTGTTTATGAGTGGAATCACCCGTAATTTTTATTGCTTGTCTAGTACTCCTGTGCTATACTGGCGGTACTATTGAGGTGAATTGCTAGTTAGAAAAGTAGGGTTTTTTTATGGATAAGCTAAAGGTAATCATTGTTGATGACCACCCACTTTTTCGTCAGGGCGTGGTAGATACGATTTCGCTGGAAAGCGATTTTGAAATCGTAGGTGAGGCCTCTGATGGGGATGACGCTCTGGCTTTAGTGCGGGAAATACGCCCCCATGTCGTTGTTTTGGATGTCAATTTGCCAGGTCAGAATGGCCTCCAGGTGACGCGCGCAATCAAAACCGGGGGTTTGCCGACGCGAGTTGTATTAGTGACCGCCTACAATGATGCTGAACAGATCATCCACGCCGTACGAAGTGGCGCATCTGCATTTTGCCCGAAGCATATTCGCCCCGAGGAACTCGTGGAAGTTGTGCGCCATGTGGCAAAAGGGAAGTATGTAATTAATGGCACTGTGCTTGGCGAGCGCGAACTTCAAAGTTGGGTCGAGCGGCACGTAGTAGATACGGTTGGCCCATATCGTGATGCTGCCGAGCCGCTGCATCCTCTTTCTAATCGCGAGATGGAAGTGCTTTCGTATGTTACCCAGGGGATGAGCAATAAAGAAATTGCCATGCTGCTCGAAATCAGCTATCAGACAGTGAAAAATCATGTTACTTCGATTTTGCGCAAACTAAACGTAGATGACCGCACTCAGGCAGCCGTTTATGCCTTGCGTCGTGGCTGGTTCCGCTTGTACGAACCCGATGAAGATATTCCCGGCCTTCTCTCCCAGGAGTAAGTTATGGTTTTTAAAGGACAATCACCAGTAACGGCAAATCCGTGGGATACGTTGCTAGACGAGTTGCAGCAAGAAGTGGACGATACCCGGCGGGCGCTTACTGATATTGATGTTAAGTTACAGCAAAGCCAGGCAGAAATGAGCCGTATGGCCGAACGCAATACACTGGTGACATCTAAATTGCAAAAAGTGCGCGGCACCGCAGATGCATTATTGCCACTTGAAGTGCGACAGGCTTATGATGAGTCGTTAGAAGCGCAACAGCGCATCTTTTTGATGCGCGGCCAGATTGAGAAATTAAATAGTGATAAGAAAAATCTGGAAAACCTGGCCCACTCACTGGGGCGGGTGACGCAGTTGTTGGCTGATGGTGTGCTTCCGCAAACAGGACCAGGGAAAGAAACCTTTAGTATGGTAGAGGCAATTATTCAGGCGCAAGAGGCCGAGCGGCAGCGTTTGTCGCGTCAAATGCATGATGGACCTGCGCAGGCGCTTTCCAATTTTATTCTACAATCTGAAATTGCTCTGCGTTTATTTGATATTGATGCGGATCGAGCACGAGATGAACTGGCTGCCTTGAAGATGGCGGCTACGTCGGCATTTCAGCAAGTGCGTAATTTTGTGTTTGAATTACGCCCAATGATGCTGGACGATTTAGGGCTGATACCTACCCTAAAACGATATGTTGAGGCGTTCAAAGAACAATCCGAAATACAGGTTTCCTTGATTGTTTCTGGCGTTGAGCGCAGGCTTGAATCGTATATTGAGGTCATTGTATTTCGTTCTGTGCAAGATCTGCTCGGATTTTCGCATCGACAAGGGCAAGCCAGCGAGATAAAAGTGTCTATTGCGCTTGGTGAAAACAATGTAAAAGTGTCGATTGAAGATAATGGCAAAGGGTGGGGAGATGATGGCGCTCTACTCAGTGGTGGCTTGTCGATCAAATCGATCAAGGATCGCGTGGAAATGCTGGGGGGATTTATGGACTTTGAAAGCACGCCGGGCCGCGGTGGCTATGTAGTTTTCCAAATTCCAGTCAGCGCATCCAACCAGGCAGTGTTTACAGAATTGTAAGGATAAGTCCAACCTATTGTATTATCCTGAATTTTTGCTTATAATCTGAGCAACTTATTTTTATTTAGTGCTGGAATCTAAATTGAAAGGAGGATTACAACCATGTTATTCGCACCGAAAGAAAAAGGCCAAGGTCTGGTAGAGTATGCGTTAATTCTTGTATTAGTAGCCGTTGTTGTGATTGTTATTCTTGCTCTGCTCGGCCCGGCGATTGGCAACGTGTTCAGCAATATCATTGCCAATATCTAGTTTTCCGAACTTGATGTACGACAAATGAAAATAAGGTCCTGCGTTGGGCAGGGCCTTATTTTGTTTTAGGACTGCCGGAGATTTGGGATTGCAGGGTAGCAATAATTTTAAATATCAGGTAGACTATATATGTAAATCTTTTGCTCCCACACATCTGGAGCGTACATTGATGATAGCATCAGTCAATAAACTTTAGCCAACGAATCGGGAGGCTATCATGCGTCGAGGACGAGTTTTCTTTTATCTGGCTGCCATCGTATTATTGGGCTTGATCGCAGCATTTGTGGTGTTTCAACGAATGTCGCAATCGGGTTCGGCTGATGTGGCAAATATGCCGGAGCCAACACCAATTATCGATTTGGTGCCAGTTGTAGTTGTCACCCAGCCCACACCTCGTGGAACCGTGTTGGATGAAACAATCTTGGGTTTGGTAGATATGCCCCGAGATATTGTTTTTGAAGGCATGTTTTCGGATATGGCCTTGGTGGTTGGCCGGCAGGCAAAGTTTGATTTGGATTCAGGCCTTCCGCTGACGGCGAGTATGCTGGTGGATACAGCCGATCAGTTGTCAGCTACGGGGTCTCTTGCTGCATTACGAATTCCTCGCGGCAAAGTAGCCATTACCATCCGGGTTGAAACCGAGGAAGATTTTATTTCCTACGCGCCGCGTCCAGGCGACCATGTGGCGGTAATTGCTACAATGCAGATGCTGGACCTTGATAGCGAATATCAGACAGCGTTGCCGAATCGTGTTGGTGCTGTTGAGGGTCCTTATATCAATCTTGAGACTGGTGAAAGCAAAATTACAATCAGGGTAGTTGGCGATGAGTCTTCTGGGGTTTTGGGGCGGACAGAATTAGACCCGATATTGAATGAACTAGTATATATTGTTCCCTCTGAGGATCAGCGTGCCCGCCTGGTTAGCCAGACTATTCTACATGATGTTGAAGTGTTACAGGTGGGTCGCTTCCAGTTGCTGGAAGAAGAACTTGCTGAAAAGGAAGCCGGTGCACAAGCTGTGCAGCAAGGTGAGGTTCCGGTTGAAGAGCCTTATGTTGCGCAGGACGGCACTGAACAACAGCAGCCTGTGATTCCAATGCCTCAGGTGATCACATTGATTGTGAATCCGCAAGATGCAGTTGCGCTGAATTATTTGCGTAATGCGGGTGCACAACTGACATTGGTGTTGCGTTCTTCGGGCGATGATAGTGTTTTTAGCACAGAAGCTGCAACGATGCAGTTTTTATTGGATGTTTATAATATTCCTGCCCCGGCAAAATTGCCTTATGCGATTGAACCTCTTGGGGAAGCGCCGCAAACCGAAGAGTTTGTTAATCCGTAGTAGCACAATCTCTAGCTGCTGATTTTCATATACTTGGAAGATCGAAATCATTCTGGAGCAATGCATGAGTGCTGAAGCCACAATTCGAGTTGTCATTGTTGATGATGTGCGCGAGACTCGTGAAAATATCCGAAAACTACTTCAATTTGAAAGTGATATTGAGGTTGTTGGAACTGCAACAACCGGACGTGAAGGTATCCAGTTAGTTAGGGATGTTACTGCTGACGTAGTTTTGATGGACATAAATATGCCAGATATGGATGGCATAACAGCTACAGAGGCTATCCGAAAAGAATTGCCTCATATACAGGTTGTAATGTTGTCGGTTCAGGGGGATCCAAATTATATGCGCCGCGCGATGTTGGCTGGGGCGCGTGATTTCTTAACGAAACCGCCAATGGTCGATGAGTTGATTTCGGCTATTCGGCGGGCGGGCGAAATGGCGCATGAAGAGTATCGCAAATCAAAAGAGCGCTATCCTGCAGATAGTAGTTCGGGGCCAGCTCGCGGCGACTATGCTCATGCCGCTACTTCGTATGGGAAGGTGATTGTTGTATATAGCCCAAAGGGTGGTGTTGGCGTAACTATGGTTGCCACGAATCTGGCTGTCACGCTGCACAATCCCGAAACCCCTGTGGTTTTGGTTGATGGTAATATGCAGTTCGGGGATGCTACAGTAGTCTTAAACGAACGTGGCAAAAACAGCGTTGTCGACTTGGCCCCTCGAGCGGATGAACTTGATGTTGATGTAGTCGAAGATGTGTTGATTACGCACCGCTCTACAGGGATGAAGATTTTGGCAGCACCACTGCGACCAGAATATGCTGAAAATGTGAATGGCGATCACTTCGCCAAGATATTGGCACAGTTGCGGCGCCAATATTCTTATGTAATTGTTGATGCGCAATCCTATCTTTCTGATGTAATTCTGAGCGCTTTTGACGCCAGTTCATTGGTTATTCTCTTGGCTACTCAGGATATTCCAGCGATTAATAATGCCCGCTTATTTTTAGATTTATCCGAGGTTGTAGGGTTGGAACGCGACCGAATTATATTTATCCTCAATAAGTACGATAAGCGCATCTCGATAACCCCGGAAGCTATCGGTGATAATTTGCGGCAACCTGTAGCACTTGCCCTCCCTCTAGATCAGCGGGTCGTGGTGCCATCCGTAAATCGGGGTGTTCCATTCATTCTAAATGACAAAAAACGTCCAATCTCTCGTTCTATTTTAGATCTTGCAGAAATGGTTCGTCTTAAGTTGGCAGAAATTGAAGCCGCCCACGACGAATAAATACGCTAGCGCTGCATTAGATATTTTTTGAAAGCGCTCTTCATTTACCAGGATTGTAACTATGTCTTTATTGCGACGAATTGAAAAAGGTCAAACAGGACAATCGGGTCAAGGGGAAGGCTCGGGTGGGCAAGGGCGTATCAAATCGCTGCAATCTCGGCGTATCGCTCCCCCCGAGGGGGATGCCCAGCGCGATGCGTACTACGACTTAAAATCTCGTGTTCAAAATCGGTTGCTATCAGAGTTAGACCCCGCCACTGATATTACCCAGGTTGCTGTGGTACGGGGGACAATTCGGGATTTATTTGAACAGGTGTTGACAGAGGAAAATATTGTTCTTTCTCGTCAGGAGAAGCATCGTCTGTTCGAACAGATTGCAGCAGAGATATTGGGCTTTGGCCCCCTTCAGATGCTCTTGGAAGATGATGAGATCACTGAAATTATGGTCAACGGCCCCAAGAATATTTATATTGAGAAGCGCGGTAAATTGACGCGCGTGCCGATGTCCTTTGAGAGCGACGAACACGTAATGCGTATCATCGAACGCATTGTTGCTCCATTGGGTCGTCGTATCGACGAATCCAGCCCCTATGTGGATGCTCGTTTGCCAGATGGATCACGTGTCAACGCAGTTATCCCGCCGATCTCGCTCGTTGGGCCCGTACTGACAATCCGTAAATTTTCCAGGAACCCGATTACCATTGAGCAGCTTGTAAAATTTGGCAGCGTCACGCCGGAATCGCTCCAATTTATGAAAGCTTGTGTTGAAGCCCGTCTAAACGTCATTATCTCAGGCGGTACGGGCTCAGGCAAGACTACGCTGCTAAATATTCTCTCTCAATTTATCCCTTCCGATGAGCGTATTCTCACTATTGAGAACGCGGCCGAGCTGCAATTGCGTCAGGAGCATGTAGTAACCCTGGAATCGCGCCCTCCGAATATTGAAGGTACCGGAGAGATTACGATCCGCAAGTTGGTAGTGAATTCTTTGCGTATGCGCCCCGATCGTGTCATTGTGGGCGAGATCCGCGATGAAGAAGCCCTCGATATGCTTCAGGCAATGAATACAGGTCACGATGGCTCGATGACCACTGCCCACTCGAATAGTCCGCGCGATACACTGGCCCGTATTGAGACGATGGCAATGATGGCGGGAATGGAACTTCCCATACGAGCAATTCGCGAACAGATTGCTTCCGCGATTGATGTTGTTGTTCATCAGGAACGTTTGCGGGATGGCACTCGTAAAGTTGTTAATGTTACTGAGATTAGTGGCATGGAGGGGGATGTCATTACAATGACAGATATTTTTGTTTTTGAGCAGCGCGGCATTGAAGATGGTAAAGTGATCGGTGAGTTACGGCCAACGGGCTTGCGTCCGAAGGCAATTAGCCAAATCGAAGCCGCTGGAATACATTTGCCGCCATCCATCTTTGGCGTGGGTGGCCGCCGAGGTTATTAGTGCTGTCGGTTGAGTTGATCGGAGATAATTTGTTATGACAATGTTGTTGATTGGTGGCGGTGCATTAGTTTTGATCTTACTGGTTGTTGGGATTGTGATCACCCTGTCCAGTGAGCAATCGATTATCGAAGAGCGCCTGATCAACTATATTGAAGATGATTCTGCTTTGGATATAGCGGGCGAACAATCATCCGCGTTGACAGATTGGGTCAATGTGCGTGTTGAGGGGACTTCATGGGGTGGCGGGGTAGCACGAAACTTGGCACAGGCTGATCTCAAACTGAAACCAGGTGAGTACTTTGCTCTAATTATTATCGCGATGATAGGTGTGGGTTTTGTAACCTGGTTTTTCGGAGGGCGCGAAATTATTTCAGGGCTGATTGGTGTAGTGATTGGTTTTTTTCTGCCCCGCTTTTACGTCAACCGCCAGAGAAACCAACGTTTGCAGAAATTTAATGATCAATTGCCAGATATGCTCAGTTTGATGGTCAATGGCCTGAGAGCTGGCTTTTCTACGGCCCAGGCCATGGAGGCTGTTAGCCGCGAATTGCCATCTCCTCTGTCAGATGAATTTCGTAGGGTCGTGCAAGAAATGCAGTTAGGCATATCGATGGAACAGGCTTTAGATAATCAACTCCGGCGCATTCCATCAGAAGATCTGGATCTTATTGTTACCGCAGTAAATGTTCAGCGTGAGGTTGGCGGCAATCTGGCAGAAATATTGGACACGATTGCCCATACAATTCGTGAGCGTATTCGTATCAAAGGCGAAATTCGTGTTTTGACCGCACAGGTAATGTATTCGGGAAGATTTCTGGCGATGTTGCCGCTTATTTTAACGAGCATCATCTGGCTTGGAAATCGCGAATATGTTATGTCTGTCTTTCAGCCTAGCACAATGATGTGTGGTTACGGCATTTTCTGCGCCGCGGCTGCCCTGGTTACTACCGGCTATTTTGTAATGACGCGCATAGCAAAAATCGAAGTCTAAATAACGCAATGCTGATTAATGATTTTCCGATTAGTTATTTTCGTTTCTCATAAGATGAAATTAGTGAGCGTTCTCTAAAAGAGTAAATCCATGGACATAATGGTAATTATCATTCTGGTTGGCATAGTTTTGGTGGGAATGATCGTTCTGGTTGTTGTGGGCCTGCGAGAACGAGAGGGACGTGAAGACCCACTTCAGGAGCGATTAAGCGAATTTGTTAATCGCGGGGAATTGGCATCTCTTGAAGAAATTGAGATGTCACAGTCGCTAACAGATCGTGTTTTTATTCCCATGGCGCGCCGTTTTGGAGAGGTCGCATTGCGGTTTACCCCTCAAAATGCGCTGGATGAGACTGCCCGGAAAATTGAATTGGCTGGAAACCCGCGTGGCCTGGAGCCAACGACCTATTGGGCTTCCCGCTTTGGTTTGGCTGTGCTTATTACTGGATTCTTATTCTTCATCTTCTCAATAGGATCAATTGATTGGACATGGGGGCGCAAGTTACTCATTGTTGGGGTTTTTACACTGCTGGGTTTTTATGTCCCTCAATTGATGTTGAACAGCCGTATCAATCGTCGGCAAGATGATGTGCGCAAAGCTTTACCAGACGCATTAGATCTCTTGACAATCTGTGTAGAAGCGGGACTTGGCTTTGATGGTGCTATGGCAAAAGTTACTGAGAAGTGGGAAAACGAGTTGTCGCTTGCTTTCAGCCGAGTGCTGCGTGAAATCCAGTTGGGAAAATTGCGCCGAGAAGCATTGCGTGATATGGCAGACCGCATTGATATTTCAGAGATGACATCTTTTGTAGCAGCCATTGTTCAAAGTGAACAATTAGGTGTCAGCATGGCGCGAGTTTTGCGCATTCAGGCTGATCAGATGCGCATCAGGCGCCGTCAACGAGCAGAAGAAAAAGCGCAGCAAGCTCCCATTAAAATGTTATTTCCAATGGGGGTGTTGATTTTTCCATCTTTGTTGATCATTCTGTTAGGACCTGCGGCGGTTCAATTGCTCACTTCGGCAATGGGAGGAATGTTTTAGGTTGTAGTCTTCAGGGGTATTGGAGCCATTGATGCGTTATAGTTGGTATCGATTGGTTTGGTCAGCATTAGATTGGTTATTTCCACCGACATGCGGAGGATGTGGGCAGCCGGGAGCGCGGTGGTGTGAGATTTGCCATCAGAATGTAAAATTAATTTCTTCGCCATGTCGTTTGTGTGGACAGACTATAGAACTGGGGGAACTTTGTAGCCGTTGTGAGGCTCAGCCTCCCAGCCTGTGCGCTATCCGATCATGGGCGGAATTTGATGGCCCAATTCGTCAGGCTTGGCATCGGGTAAAATACCGGCGCGATATGGCGTTGGCTGATGCTTTAGCACACCCATTAAGCCAGATGGTTCGGGCGTTAGCCTGGCCAATTGATCTGATAATTCCCGTACCATTGAGTAATAAGCGGATGCGGGAACGTGGCTATAACCAGGCAGATTTGCTGGCAAAACCCCTGGCCTGGGACTTGCAGATAGACCATTCCTCAAAAGTTTTGTTACGTGATCGGGATACTCGGTCGCAAGTTGGTCTGACGCGCGTGCAGCGTCGTGATAACGTACAAAATGCTTTTCAAGCATTGCCAGAACGAGTTTTTGGTAAAAAAATTCTATTGGTGGATGATGTTGCCACGAGCGGCTCAACGCTGAATGCCTGTGCAGATGCATTGTTGCAAGGTGGCGCAAATGCCGTTTATGGCTTAACATTGGCTCGTGCGGTATTGTCGTCGAAGCCATGAAATATTGTTACCACAATACAAAACTATAGAACTGGAGGTATATGATGACACTGGAAGTCAATTTATATGCACGTGACCTGAAAATGACAGATCGCTTGGAAGAGTACGTTGATAAAAAAATCTCAAAGTTAGATCGCTATATTACAAATATCTATGAAGCTCGGGTTGATTTGGCCTATGTCAAATCGGCCAGGGACGCTGGGGATCGCTACGTGGCCCAGATTACCATTCGCGGCAAAGGATTTATTTTACGGGCCGAGGAGCGTGCCGATGATATCGTCACCGCCTTTGATATGGCATTGCCGAAAATCCAGCGCCGTATCAAGCGCTATAAAGGCAAGCACTATCAGCAGCGCACAGAGAGTTTTCCCGTGGTGGATGAGATCCTACTTGGCTCCGATATGGAATTGCATGACGATGAGGCTCTGGGGTTGGAAGGCCCGGAAATCGTGCGCCGTAAACATTTTATGGTTACGCCCATGGATGAGACCGAAGCCGTTGAACAAATGGAACTTCTGGGACACGAAAACTTTTTCATATTTATGAATGCGAATTCAGGGCAAATTAATGTGCTTTATCGTCGCCGTGATGGCAAGTATGGCATCATCGAGCCTGAAATTGCTTGATAAAAAGCCGTATAAATCAAAAGCGGAGAGCCAAGCTCTCCGCTTTTTTGCTAAGACTTTAGGCATGCATTTTGCGCGGCGAAAACCTTGATCAATAAATTTCGATTATGCCTCAATAATTTTGCAGGTGGCATGAAGATAATAAAAATCGTTATTCGCTGGAATCAACTCGAATATTTCACGCACCTCCAAAAGGAGTCCGCCTACGTCAATCGTATCGCCTGCCACTGGCTGATAATTCAAGTTTACAATCCCGCCTGGATGTTCGACATCCTGAATAATATAACTGATCTTATATGTTGCCATCATAATTTTACCGTTTCCCACTAACCAAATTGCGGTGCCGGAGCTTAAATGAAAGGTCAGCGGCTATGTTGCCCATTACCACGTAACCAATATTTTTGTTTTCTTCACAAAGAGCTTTGAAATCGGCATTATGGATTACCTGCACGCGAGTGTTGTCTTGTAGTACCTTCACAGTGGCGGAGCGTGGTCCTTTATCGACGAGTGCCATTTCGCCGACAACCTGGCCGCTGCCCAAATGAATAATACTTTGAGGCGTGGGCGCAGCGGCTCGAACCAATACTTCGGCAGCGCCCTGTGAGATGATGTAAAATTCATCTCCGATCTCGTTTTCAGTAACAAGTATTTCGCCCTTGCTAAGATTGCGTGACTTACATATTGCAGCAATGGCTTCCAGTTCTTCGGTATTCAGCCCTCTGAAGAGTTCAATGTTGCGAATTAACTCTAATAAGTTCATCTCTCCTCCAATAACTACGCCTGATAGATATTGTAGCTTGCTTTCAGATGATTGACAACATTCGACTTACTGGCGGCTTGACTTCTCGGCGCAATCCATTAGACTTAATGGCCTTGTGAGCCTTAATTACAGCCGGGTCTCTGGAAATCACTGTGGTGGTTATTCGTATTTGGGGATGTGAAGCGGGCTTTGCCCGCTTCACATCCCCAAATACAGGGTTTTTCATGGTAGTTTCAAAGAGCCTTATGGTCAGGATATCTTATGCAACAAAATTATGATACCGTACGCAAAATAGCCGACCTTTTTGAAAATGGCGGCATTGACGAAAAAGAGATTGAAAAAGCTATTAAAGTCATTATCGAAGCGGTTGGCGAAGACCCGCAACGTGAGGGTTTGCAACGCACCCCCGAACGGGTTGCCAGTGCGTATAGCGAGTTGTTGGCAGGTTATCGCACCGACCCCATCGAGTTGCTGAACGGCGCGTTATTTGAAGTGAATTACGATGAAATGGTCATCGTGCGCGATATTGAATTCTACAGCCTTTGTGAACATCATATGATCCCATTTTTAGGACGGGCGCACGTTGCCTATCTTCCTAATGGGCGCGTAATCGGGCTTTCAAAAATCCCCCGCATTGTCGATATGTTTGCCCGCCGCTTGCAAGTACAAGAGCGCATGACGCAGCAAATCGCCGATCTGATTGATGAACTTTTAGACCCGCGCGGTGTAGCGGTTGTGCTCGAAGGCGTACATCTTTGCTCCATGATGCGCGGCGTAAAAAAACATGATGCCCGTATGACCACATCGTCCATGGTGGGGCACTTTCGGAGAAATATGGCGACCCGGCAGGAATTTCTGGATAATATCAGTCGAGGATCAACTCCCCTGCGATTTTAGAAGTCCTCAAAAATAAACGGGATATTCGGACGAGCGTTTGGGGTGATCCTGTTTCCGGGCGCTGGTTTACTCATTGGGGTGGATTCAATAAAACTTCGGCGCGCAATGTGATGGGGGTTTCTGCGAGCAAATCATTGGCAAGATCGCACAACCGTCTGCCATCCTGTGGTTGCTGCAACTCGGGCAGCAATTCTGCAACAGGCACAGCCAGATGGGCATACTTCCACAGATCAGGTTCAATCAGCACATCATCAATCAGCAACACATCAAGATCAATCGTGCGCGCGGCGAATTTGTCGTTGGTGCGTACGCGCCCTAATTGACTTTCGATAGCGCGCAGTTGTGTTTTTAGCGCCTCTGCCGTTGCCGATGATTCGATTAGCATTGCCGCATTGATATAATTGCCGCAGCCCGTACAGCCTACTGGAGGCGTTTCCCAGGCGCTGGAAATTGCCAATACCGTGAAATAATCGTGGAGCAACGCCGCCGCCCTGGGAATATTGACAGCAGGTTCGATGTTGCTGCCCAATTCGATACAAACGCGTTGCATGGGGTTATCTACTACGCTCAATTTCAACTCCCACCGATTTGGCAAAACGCACCGCGCCTGGTTTTTCTACGCGCACGATCACTTTTTCGACCTGCGGCTCACCCAGGCAAATATCTGCCAGATCGGCGGCCAACGCCTCTACAGTGAGGCGCTCGGCAGTTTCGGCGTGCGCCTGTACCTTTTTGGCTACTGTGCGATAGTTTATACAGTCGGCGATGTCGTCGCTTTGTGAGGCCAGACTTTGATCGCTAAACAGCGTAATATTTATCAGCATTTCTTGCAGCTTCTTGCGCTCCCAATCCTCAATGCCGATAATGCCGCGGGCTACCAAATCTTTGATGATGGTTTTATCCATATGTTCTCCTTCAGACCAGGTGCCTGCCACCGTCCAGGTGAATAATCTCTCCGGTGATATAGCTGGGGCCAGTCAGCAAAAAGAGCAGTGCTTCCCCGACTTCGTCAAGTATGGCCCAGCGCCCCGCCGGAACATTCGCCAGCAAGTCTTCGCTGAGATTGCCATCGCTGGGCGGCAGAATTGCGCCAAAGGCCAACCCGTTGACAGTGATATTGGGGGCCAGGGCAATTGCCAGCGACCGGGTCAGCGCGGCCAGCCCGGCTTTACTGATCGTGTAGGGCAAATGATCGGCTTCCGGGCGCAGGGCGCGCCAATCGAGGATATTGATGATGCGCCCCGGCACATCTGCGTCGATGTGGGCCGCAAAAGCCTGACTCAGCAGAAAGGGCGCACTCAGGTTGACGCGCTGATGTCGCTCCCAGTCTTCCAGGCGCGTGTTTTCCAGCCGGAGGGCATCGAAAATAGATGCATTATTCACCAACGCAAAGAGTGGGTCGAATTGCACCGCCTTGGGGATGAGCGCGGTAATTTGCGCCGGATCATTGAGATCGGCCTGAATGATATGCGCATTGCGCCCCAGGGCTTGAATTTCGCTTTGGGTTTGAGCCGCCTCGACGGGAGAATGGCCGTGATGCAAAATGACATCGCCGCCCGCGCGGGCTACGGCCAATGCCATTACCTTGCCCAGCCGCCGCGCCGCGCCGGTGATCAGAATCGTCTTACCGCTCAGGGGCATGGGCTTTCTCCGGGCGCAGCAGCATGAATAAGCTCAGGGCTAGCACAAGCCAGGCGATGACCTGCGCGGCGCGCAAGTTGTTGAAGATCAGCACGCTGTCGCCGCGGAAAGCTTCGGTGAAGAGGCGCGCCGCCGCGCTGAGGGCAAGAAATCCCCAGAAGATGCCACCGGCCAACCCCGGGGCCGAGTCAGAAATTCTTCGTGCGCGGAGCCAGAGCCAGCCTATAATTAGAACTGCCAACAGGGTGTCGTAAATCTGCGTGGGGTGACGATCCAATCCCCATAAATGAATGCTCCACGGCAGGTTGATTTCTGCGCCAAAGGCTTTTCCCGAAGCGAAATTGGAAAGATGGAAGCCGATGCTTGCCACAGCCAGAAAAGGAGTGAGCGCGTCGAGGGTATGCCACAAGGCCAGATTTTTGCGATTGGCGTAGATCAGCATTGCTAGCAAACCAGCCGCGCTGCCGCCGATGGGATCGAGCAGGCCGGAATTGAGCGAGAAAAGGTTGAGTGGAGCCTCGGCGAAAGCAGCCCAGTGCTGAGCCGCGTAGCTCAAGCGCGCGCCAAGAATTCCGGCGATAAAGGCGAAAAAAGTAAGGTTGTAAATATCGTTGGCGGTGCTTTCGAAGCGTGCGGCCAAACGCTCTGCCAGTAATAGGCCGAGCCACATGCCCAGGATGAGGAAAAGCCCAGGCGCTTGCAAGGGGAGCGGGCCGATTTGAATCAGGGGCAGCATTTAGGGCGCCTCCTCGAACAGGTTTTCAACGCGCGTGCGGATCAGGGTTTCGGACATGCCGCCGATGACCACTTCGCGGATGATGCCATCGCGCCCGACAAAAAATGACGTTGGCAGCGAAGAAATTTGGTAGCTGTGCGAAACTATTCCGTCAGTGTCCAGCAATATGGGGAAAGCGAGGTGCTTGTCGGCGACAAAGTCGGCTGCTTTTGCGAGGGTATCTTGTTGGGTGGCATTGACCGCCAAAATCACAAAGCCTTGTTCCTTGAAGTCGCGATAAACGCGCTGCATGGCGGGCATTTCGGTGCGGCAGGGCGGACACCAACTGGCCCAAATATTGATGAGTACCGGCTGGCCGCGCAGCTCGCTGAGTTGGATGGTTTCCCCCGCGAGGGTGTTCAGTGTGAAATCAGGGGCCAGAAAGCCCTCCTGCGGGGCGGGGATCGCTCCAGCGGTGGTGCTGTTTTCGGGGGTCGCACTGAGCCAGATCCAGCCCGCGCCGATGAGCAGGATAGCCATCGAAATGATGGGCATGTATTGTTTGAATTTAGCGTTCATGGTGTGCCTTTTGGCGTGGAAATTTTCGCTGCGCAGTATACAGATTATGCGTTGGTAGTGTATGGGGGATGACGGTGTGTGTCAAGGTTTCGCAAGGGTAAGAGAATATATACTTATCTACTCTTAATTGTAGCGTCATTGACGTGCGTATTGATGGCGCATACAATCTAATTCTGGAAAGGAGTAAATTCTATGAAAAAACGAAAATGGATATTGGGTGTCGCGATTGTTGGGCTTCTCGCCATATTGCTGGCGGCTTGTTCCGCAGCATCGCCCGCAACGGATGATGCTGCAGCGCCGGAGAGCGCGGTTGTTGAAGAAGCGCCTGTAATTGAGGTTGCTGAGGAACCAACAGCCGTTCCCATCGAAGCTGTAGCCGAAGAATCGACTACGGAGTCAGACGATATGGTAGATGATCCGCTGCCTGCCCCCCGCGCCGGTTTGGAAGCTACTGACCCGAGCACAGTGGCATTGGCATCGGGTTCATATCAATTGGTTGAATTCTTCGCTTTTTGGTGAGGCACCTGCCAATCCATGGCGCCCGTCGTGCACGGGCTAGAAGTAGAGTATTACGGTCAGGTCAATTTTGCATATCTGGATGTCGATGATGCCGCAAATGAGGCCATCAAACGAGAATTAGGCTATCGGGTTCAACCGCACTTTTTCCTGGTTGATTCGCAAGGGAATGTCGTTGAGCAGTGGTTAGGCAGGGTGGATGCGGCGGAGTTTCGGGCCGCATTTGATGCCGCCTTGGCGCAATAACTTGCCAATAGCATAAAAAAGAACGCATACAGCCCCGCCGACAGGCGGGGCTGTATGCGTTCTTTTAATCGACGGCTTGACAAATCAGACCGATATAGGTATGATTGTAGTCCCTACCCCCCTGGGGGGGGTAGTTAGGAGGTCCCGATGATGAAGCACGAAGACGCGCTGAAGCGCCTAAAAAATGTCGAAGGTCATGTGCGCGGTATTCAGCGCATGATCGAAGAGGATAAATATTGTATCGATGTTATCCATCAGGTTCATGCAGTGCAATCAGCGTTGAATAAAATCAGTTCCATGATTTTGGATGACCATTTGAATACTTGTCTGATTTCAGCAGTGCGCGGTGAAAACCCCGATGAACGCGAGCGCGTACTTCGGGAAGTCACTGAAATCTTCGAGGCTGCCACCAAAGTTTGAGTTGTATAACGTCCAATAAAAAATCTATTCACACGATAGGAGTTTTCGATGACCACTGTAACTTATAATATCCCTAATATTTCTTGCGGGCATTGCGTCCACACGATCAAGATGGAAGTTGGCGACCTGGCTGGCGTTTCAATTGTGGATGCCAGCGCCGAGAGCAAAACCGCCACCATCGAATTTGATGTCCCCGCCAGCGAAGATGCCATCAAGGCCCTGCTGGCTGAAATCAATTATCCGGCGAAATAAACCCTCAACAAAGGATATTCGAGCGTTCTGCGCTTCAATATCCTTTGTTGGCTTAAACCTAAAAGAGGCCTCGTGTCTGAAACCAAACAAATCATTTTACCGATAACTGGTATGACTTGCGCCAACTGCGTAGCCGCGGTTGAGCGGAATATTAAAAAAGTGGATGGCGTAGCCGGGGCGACTGTCAACCTTTCTTCGGAACGCGCCACAATTGAGTTTGATTCCCAACTCGTTGGCATCGGCGATTTTATGGAACGCATTCAGCGCGCCGGTTATGGTGTCGCTACCGGTGAGGCCGATTTTGTCATCCAGCGCATGAGCGACGACAATGACGCTCGTCGCTTGGAGAAAACTCTACAAGCCGTGGACGGCGCGCTTTCTGCAAATGTCAATTTTGTGGCGGGTCGGGCGCGGGTTGAATATATTCCCACCGTGGTTAGCCAGGCCGAACTGCGCCAGGTCGTGCGTGGCGCCGGTTTCGAAGCTGTGACTTTGGGCGGTGAAACTGAAGACGCCGAACAAAAAGCCAGAGAAGCTGAGATCAATCAGCAACGCCATTTGCTGATCGTTGGGTTGGTTTTCGCGCTGCCGCTATTTCTCTTTTCAATGGCGCGTGATGTCAATTTGCTGCCAATGTGGGCGCACCAATCCTGGGCCAACTGGCTGATGTTCGCCCTCGCCACGCCGGTGCAATTCTACGTGGGCTGGCAATATTATGTTGGGGCCTTCAAATCGCTGCGCAACCGCTCTGCCAATATGGATGTGCTCGTGGCGATGGGTTCATCCGTGGCCTATCTTTACTCCATTTTCGTGCTGGTCGGCGTTCTGCCCGGCCACGTTTATTTTGAAACCTCGGCGGTGATTATCACGTTGATAAAGGTCGGCAAATATCTCGAAGCGCGCGCAAAAGGGCGCACCAGTGAAGCCATCAAAAAGCTGATGAGTCTGCGCGCCAAAACCGCCAGGGTGATGCGCGACGGCGCTGAGATCGAAATCCCTGCCGATGAAGTTCAGGTTGGCGATGTGGTGATTGTGCGTCCCGGCGAAAAAATCCCTGTCGATGGAGTGATCCTCGAGGGTCGATCTGCTGTCGATGAATCGATGATTACCGGAGAATCCCTGCCGGTTGAGAAAGGCCCCGGCGACTCGCTCGTCGGCGCTACGCTCAATAAGTTGGGTTTACTCAAATTTGAGGCAGTTAAAGTCGGCAAAGAAACGGCCCTGGCGCAAATCATCCGGCTGGTGGAAGAAGCGCAGGGCAGCAAAGCGCCTATCCAGAAAATGGCCGATCAGGTTTCGGCAATTTTTGTACCCGTGGTGATCACGATTGCCGCACTCACTTTTTTGGTCTGGTATTTCATTGTTCCGGTTAATCCGCTTTTAGAAGTCTCCCAATTCACGCGGGCGCTGATCAACATGGTCGCTGTGCTGGTTATCGCCTGTCCCTGTGCGATGGGGCTGGCAACACCCACCGCAGTGATGGTTGGCACAGGTAAAGGCGCAGAGATGGGCATTTTGCTCAAATCGGGCGAAGCTCTCGAGCGGGCAGGTCGCCTGACCACGGTTGTACTTGACAAGACCGGTACGATCACTAAAGGCCAGCCCGCGGTAACGGATGTTGTTGTGGCTGAAGCTGCGCAATTGGACGAAGATGAACTCTTGCGGCTGGCGGGTTCGGTTGAAAAAGGTTCTGAGCATCCCCTGGGCGAAGCGATCTGGGCCGAAGCTGGCAACCGCGGCTTGAGTCTATCTACGCCCGAAGGATTCCGCGCCGAAGTGGGGCATGGCGTTTTGGGGCAAGTCGATGGCCGTCAGGTGCTGGTTGGCAACCCGCGTATGATGGCGAGCCACTCACTGGAGTTAGGCGATCTTGAAGCCCAAATTGAACGCCTGCAAGCCGAGGCCAAAACCGCCATGCTGGTCGCGGTTGATGGTCGTCTCGGCGGTGTGATCGCGGTCGCCGATACCATCAAGGAAGGCTCTGTAGAAGCGATTTCCCAATTGCGCGCTTTGGGCTTGCGTGTAGCCATGATGACGGGCGATAACGAGCCGACGGCGCGAGCAATTGCGGCTCAGGTTGGTATTGAAGATGTTTTAGCAGAAGTGCTGCCCGGCGACAAAGCCGCGGAAATAAAACGTTTGCAAGCTGCACAAGTCGCCAATTCTGCTGCTGTCGTTGCGATGGTGGGTGATGGCATCAACGATGCCCCTGCGCTGGCTCAGGCCGATGTGGGCATTGCCATCGGTACCGGCACCGATGTAGCCATGGCCGCCGCGCCGATCACCTTAATCAGCGGTGATTTACGCAGTGTGCCCAAGGCGATTGCGCTTTCACGCCGAACCTTGAAAACTATCCAGCAAAATTTGTTCTGGGCATTTTTCTATAATGTAATTTTGATCCCTGCTGCGGCGGTTGGTTTTTTAAATCCCATGTTGGCTGCCGGAGCGATGGCCTTTAGCAGTATTTTTGTCGTGACCAATAGCTTGCGTTTGCGACGCTATAACCCATAGGAGTTTCAATGTTTCAAAAACAGGAATTCTCAAGAAAAGCAAATATCCGCTGGATGATTTCGGTTGTAATCCTATTGGCCGCTTTTCTTTTGCAGGCATGTAGCAGTACTCCGGTAGGCGTGCAAGTAGGTACAGATGCCCCATCTTTTAGTTTGCCTTCTACGGATAGCAGGCTAATTTCGTTGGCAGATTACGCCGGTCAGCCGGTGTTGCTCTATTTCCACATGGCAGTGGGCTGACCGCCGTGTTTGCAGCAGATCGTTGATCTGCAAACAGACCCGGCCTTTCAGTCCCTGGATGTCGCTTTGCTGAGCGTTGCATTTGATACCACCACAGAACAATCTCAGGGCGTAATTGATTATGGAATTGACGAATCGGCCACACCCCTGCTATCGGACAGTGAGCACACAGTTTCTACGGCATACGATGTACTTCAGTGGGCTGTTGCAACCGGAGAACCGGGGCACACATTCGTTTTGGTGGATGCAAATGGAAAAATTGCCTGGATTCAAGATTATGGCGCGCCGCAAAATCGGGGTGTGATGTATGTTCCCGTTGAAGAATTAGTCAGTGAAATTACTACACATTTGAAGGAGAAATAAGAACGATGAAACGAATCTGGATATTGGTGGTGCTGGCTGTTATGCTCGCAGCATGTACACCCTCCGGGGATAGTGCCAGCACCGAAGTAGAATCCGCTTCCCCAGGTATGGGCATGGGGCCAGGCTCCGGCATGATGGAGCGCCACCGCGCCAGCGTCCCGGCTGATTTCGCTGGCTTGACCAACCCCATCGCCGCGGACGATGAATCCATCACCCGTGGTGAAGAAGTGTTCACTACGCAATGTGCTACCTGTCATGGCGATGGTGGCATGGGCGACGGTCCTGGGGGTGCCTCGTTGGATCCGGCGCCGGCTGCCATTGCACATACCAGCCAGATGATGAGCGATGCCTATTTATTCTGGCGTATCACGGAGGGCGGTATTCCTTTTGAGACTTCCATGATTCCGTATCGTGATATTCTCGACGAACAGGCGCGCTGGGATGTGATCAACTATATTCGCGCTTTGGGCAGCGGACAGGTGATGCCGCAGGGAAATATGGGCGGCAACGCCTTTGACCCGGAACTTGAAGCCGCCCAGCGTGCCGAGATGCTCTCCACTGCGGTTGAGCAAGGTGTGATTACCCAGGAAGAAGCCGATAATTTTAATCTTGTGCATGGTGAAGTGGACGTGTATACATCCTCCCAGGGAATTGCTGGCATGGGAAGTAGCGACCGCCCAGACGTGTTGGAAGCTGTTCTGTTGGAATTAGTCAATAGTGGAGTTTTGGCACAGGATCAGGCCGATTCATTCATGGATGTGCATGATCGCTTGATGGACGCGGGATTAATGCAGTGATATAGTGATGGCAGTTTACGGTCGTAAAAAAGCATAAAAATATCAGGGATATTTTTATGCTTTTTTGTATGATTTTTGGGAAGTAAGGAAAACACTTGAGTTTATGATTTGCCAGTATAATTGTGGTAATACCCCGGTAGCATATCAAGGAGCATAACATGAGAGTATTAACGCTTTTGGCGGATGAATATGACTTAGACCGTTTTAAGAAACGCTTGGCGTTAAGTGGTTATCATGTGATCCAGGCGAAAACGGAACAAGAAGCCTGGGATGTATTACAGCGCGATAAAATTCAGGTGATTGTGTTCGATTGTGATCTGGCCAAAACCGCACTTCTTGAGCAAATTCGCCGGTTAGAGCATAGTGGATATATTTATGCTTTTGCGCTGATTGCTCCTAGTGTAATGGCGAATGTAGAAGAAAATGAGCGCACTACGTTTGTAGATGAGTATATTGTAAAACCAGTAGAGCCCGATGAATTAATTGCTCGTTTGTCGGTGGTTGACCGATATATTCGAACTTTGTCGGCGCTTCGAGCCAAAAATGACCCCCCTGAGCCAATTCGCGACAGTATTACGGGGACTTTTACGCAATCTACGATTATTGAATTATTGTCTGCAGAAATTAGCCGTTCCAAGCGTTCGCACAAACCCTTTGCGTTAGCATTGTTGGCGCTAGATAATATTGATGAACTAGCAGTTTGTCGGAGAGGCAAGTACTTTGACAACATAAATAGCCCGATGGGGCAAAATAGCGACAAAACAAGCAAGAAACTGCATCACTTGGCGAACAGCAGACGCGTAAAAACAACCCTGGCTA
>Ga0233430_1001906_pt1 | contig 26223 bp, 23 predicted proteins | sample SI_118_April2016_2_FD_179883 | JGI IMG/M metagenome (GOLD analysis project Ga0233430, IMG submission 179883) | Seawater microbial communities from Saanich Inlet, British Columbia, Canada - SI_118_April2016_150_MG | ecosystem: Environmental > Aquatic > Marine > Inlet | place: Canada: British... | reverse complement strand
AATCACCTTGGAAGCTTTGGAGGGAGGCAATAGAACGTTATGATTTCCCCTTCATGGACGAAAGACAGCAGGGTGAACAGGTAAGGGAAGGACTTGATGAATTATTTGATTGATACCAATATTTGTATCTACATCCTCAACAGGAAGCCAAAATCTGTTCTGGACAGATTCGAATCCTTCAGCACAGAAAAAATCTGTATTTCCTCGATCACTATTGCTGAATTGGAAATTGGCGCTAAAAAGAGCAAAAGGAGAAAGGAGAATCTTGAGCGGCTTGAGCTTTTCTTGTTTCCTTTTGAAATCTTGCCATTTAACGGGAATTCGGCAAAATTCTATGGTGACATAAGAAGCAAGTTAGAGCTTAAGGGGCATGTTATTGGACAATTAGACATGCTCATCGCCGCTCAAGCCCTTGAGAACAATCTAGTATTAGTTACAAACAATCAGAAAGAGTTTTCCAGAATTTCAAACCTCAAACTGGAGAACTGGATTTAAGCCGTTCCTCCTCAAAACTCAATCACTCCCATAATTACAATCAGTTATTCGTCGTAAAACCCAGTTGATTATCCCAGAAAAAGCCGATACATTTCCTGCTTCAAATGAAAACTTTCCATACAGCAGGCCAAAAATGTATCAAATTCTAATCAGACTTCTTGCAATCTTCTTCTCGATTTTCCAAACTCTATTCAAATCCAAGAGAGATCTATTGCTGGAGAACCTAGTTCTCAGGCAACAACTCTCGATTTTCCAAATAAAGAAGACAGTACCCGAACTGACGGATCTTGATCGCTCATAGAGCTACTTTTATGTAGGTAGGATAATTTGTACCTGAATAGAAATCGGTAGGAATGCTCCCTTCCTGTTCAAAAGTATGGATCGTCACATTCGGCATTTTTTTAAAACGATCTTTATTAAAATCAGGCGAGTTAGCTGCTAAATCCATCAGTTATCCTCGTGTTGGCCTTTTGATTAGGGGCTGGATAATATTTTTTTCTCTCGATCCAGCGTATTACGTCAATAAAAGTGTGATGGTATCATGGAGTAGTTTCGGCACGGTTGCAAAAGAATAGGGCATATGTAATCTTTCGGTTGCTTTATGTGCGTCTTTCCCATGAGAACCGATATTGACTGTTGGAATATTTAAACTGGAAATGGATTCCAGATCTACCCCGCAGGTTCGGCTAAATCCCGGAGTATTGGCTTTGATGCATTTAATATCTTCAGGTTTGTCAGTCATTCCATACCAACTCATATCGGAAATATAAGGGAAGAATGGTTTTATCTGAATATTGCAGTTGGAATTCTTCACAGCTTGCTGAAGGGCATGGTGAAATTTCTTTTCAGACTCTGTCTCATTTTTAACATGAACCCTGGGGACAAAGGGCGGAGATAGATATACGATGATGACAGGGATATTCTCAAAGAATTCATCTGATCCTTCTACTAAAACTTTTGTCAGTTCCAGACTCAATTTCGTTTCATCAGCTTCATCAAGGAGATACTCCTTCTCCAATTTTTCCAATGCCTGTTTCAGATCCGGCTTATCAATGACGGTTTTACGATAAAATTCATCATAAGTATAAACCCTCGCATTCAGTTTCTTTTCAGTAAAAGGGATGTTGCTGCGATCTGAAAAAAATTGTCTTTGTCTATGAATGTGCTCACTGATCTCTTTCATTACTTTTTCTGCTTCTATTTTTGCAATGGCCAGGATTTCCGCCGGAGACTTTACAAAGGTGAAAAAGTTAAAGTATGTAACCGCTTCATAAGGAATGAGAACGTTATAAACATCCTTCAAATCTTTTTGTTTGAGCGTTACCGGAGGAGGTGATATTTGACCTTCCGCTTCGTCACAGAAGTCACAATTCATGGAAATTCTTGTCACCAGGTGACTGGTGACAAGATTAGCGTCAAGTCCTTCCAGGCACTCCCCGGCGTGTGAATCAAGACCACAAACAAAAAAAGACAATAAATATTTACCGATAGATCCGGCATAAATATAATGGTCAGGGTCGCCTGGGTACAATGGTGCTGTGTAATCCGTGTTAATCAATCCGACAAAATCAAGATCTTTTTCTGCTTTGAATTGGATCAATCTCATGGCTGCGGCAAGCGATCCTTGGCCCATGGCCTCTTCGTCCGGAGTAGAAATAAACAAAATATTTCCGTTTAACGCATCCGGATCAGTAGAAAACTGCTTTAATGCCCAAATATTCTGGGCTATGCCACTTTTCATATCCACGACACCGCGACCAAAAAGCCAGTCTTCAGAATTCAAGTCATTCTCGACATCCCGGTTGAATTTTATGTGTTTCATTTTTTTCTTAAGCACAAGAGGATCAAAGGCAAAATCTGCCAGTTCACCATATCCATCAATATCAACGGTGTCATAGTGACTTAATAAAATGACTGTGTTGGATTTGGTGCTGCTACCTTGCACATAGGCAAAAACACAATTTCGCATCAAGGAGTCCTGTTCCAACGGCACAAGCATGAGATTTTCGGGATGCTCAACAAAATAGGGCAGCTGAGATATGATTTCATGAATCTTTTTCGCACCATCGTTTTCGGTTTCCGTTCTTACCAGGCTAGGCGTCTTCACCAGTTCCAGCGTAAGCTGTTTGATGTATTCATAAGTCTCATCTTTTTCGTTGCGCGGTATCATTGGTATCTCCTTTAGGGATCGTACAAAAATAACTTGGCATAATCTGTCCGCAAAAGTCCCATAAAGACTGGACATTTTGCAGACAAAATGCCAAGTAATTTTTGAGCCAACCCTTAGTCAGAAAGCAAGTACGGTGGTTAACCTTTTTCTAGCTGATGTGTCCCTGTCATGCGACCCTGGGACCATCCAAGAATTTAAAAATACTCGTTGTTTCAAATCGTTATTGTATTGCATTTGAAACTTAATCTCATGGAATATTGTACTCAATATGACCATAATGACAACGAAAAAAAATCATTATTTAGGCCGTAACCTTTGCATTAAAAAAATATAGAAGCGTCATAGACTATTTGAAGGCCGGTCTCCTGTAAAGATATTCCTATGAAGATTTCAATTTTGGTTTTTCATAATAGTCTCGGACTATCCTTGCTAAATAAACATTAATAACATAACCTGAAATCCATAAATTACTTCCTGCGTTTTCAATTCAGACAAACAAATTAAAAGAGCGAGCCTAATAGTGATTGAAATCAAAACAGATCAATTGATTAATCACCTCCCAGATCCTCTTATTACGATAGACTCTCATACTGAAGGTGAAATAACCCGCCTGCTTGTCAGTGGAATCGGTCATTTTCCGGGAGATACGATGGTCGAGAAACTTCAATATTTTCAATTGCAATACGACCATATTCGGTGCCTGTTGACTAAAGAACCAAGAGGGTCCCGTGGGACTCTGACCGCGGTTTGTACAGAAAGCGTATCACCTGAAGCTTCCTTCGGATTGATTTTCATGGATGCCAGGCGTTATCCCCATCTTTGTGGACATGCCACTATCGGTGCGGTCGCAAGCCTTACTGAAATTGGATCACTGAAACTAGATGAGGGCCAAAACCTCGTATCGGTTGATACGCCTTCGGGGATTATGACAGTTCGTGTCACCATAGCGAATAAGACAATAGTATCACTGGCATTAAAAATGGTTCCTTCCTTTGTTTATCAAGTCGATCAAAAAGTGCAGGTAGAAGGATTCGGAGAAGTCGTGCTCGACCTTGTCTGTACAGGAGGATATTTCGCCATGGTCAACACTGACATACTGGGGATTGAACCAGTGATGAAAAACCAGAAAACATTGACGGACCTGGGCATGAAAATCATTGATGCCGCAAATGAGCAGTTGATTGTGAGGCACCCGGAAAATCCTACTGTCAACAGTGTCGATGTGACGAAGTTTTATAACACTGAAACTGTTGCAGGCGAGATCAGGGGAAGAGGAATGGTGATATACGGTGAATCCCATATGGATCGGTCTCCCTGTGGGACAGGTACGGCAGCTAAATTGGCCTTGCTCAGGTACCGAAACAAAATACGGATGGGTCAGACCTATACCAGTATCAGTCCTATTGGCACAACATTCACCGCATCAATAGTTGAAGAAACGCGAATTGGTGAAATAGAGGCCGTGGTTGCAGAAATCAAAGGCAGGGCCTGGATCACGGGAGTTCATCACTTTTATCTTGATAAAACAGATCCTTTTAGCGAGGGTTATTTGGCTTGAGTGTTATGGTACCAGATTTTATTCTTTATAGCGGAACAGTTCGGACATTGGAGCAAGCAGAACAAGTCGTCAGTTCAATAGCCATTTGCGGAAAAAAGATCGTTGCACTCGGCAATGATGAAACTGTTTGCGGGTTTGCCGGTCCCAAGACACACGTTATCGACCTCCGCCGACGGGCTAATGCTATGTGACTCGGAAGGGACTATTCTTCTGCTGAACAAAGCGGCCAAGATATTAAATGCAACGAAATCTTCCGAACTACTGGGAAAAAAAGTCAGTATCGACGCTTCCAATATGCTGATACAAGGAGAATCAGGGACCGGAAAAGGGTTGCGGGCAAAATGCATATATCAAAACAGTTCCCGCGGGAAAAAACATTTGTGTTCCAGTATACAATTTGCTAAAGTTGGTCAGCAAAGTCAGGAGGGCACTGACAAAAAATGAAATCATCCTGCAAAAACAATCAATTCCGCTTCCAAACCAAATAAGGATTTATCCATGAAGGAAAAATGGTGGAAACCATGGCTTTTATTGTCACCTTCACTGAGTGCTGTTTTTTTATTGCTTGTGGTGCCGGTTTCTTTCGTTATCGTTTATAGTTTCTGGCTCAGATCACCGGTAGGTCAGGACATTCCAGCCTTTCAATTTGGCAATTATGCCAAATTTTTCGAGGATTTCTTCTATCCTTCAATCCTTCTAGCTACGTTAAGGGTTGCCCTGGAGACAGTATTTCTCTGTCTGATCATGGGGTATGTGCCTGCCTATTTTTTCTATAAAACCGAATCCCGATTTAAGCCTGCTCTGATGATTTTGGTATTGTTACCTTTCTGGATCAGCTTTATCATTCGGACACTCAGCTGGGTTAATATTCTGGGAGATTCCGGGTTGATCAACCACCTGTTGATTAAGTTTGGACTCATAACCGAGCCGTTTGCAATGCTCTACAATGAAGGTGCGGTGATAATGGGTCTGCTCCAATATCTGCTTCCTTTCATGATTCTGAATATCTATGTCAGCCTTGATGGAATTGACAAGAGTCTGGTTGAAGCAGCCAAAAGTCTTGGATCTACTGAATGGCAAGCATTCCGGGAAGTAACACTTCCCTTGAGCCTGCCTGGAGTGAGCGCCGGGTGTTTGCTGGTTTTTGTATTGACATGTGGGACATATCTGCCACCGATGATTCTGGGAGGTCCCGGCAACATTATGATCGCCAATCTGATTTTTAAACGGATCATAGGCACACTGGATTGGCCCTTTGGATCAGCTATCAGTACGTTATTATTGTTGTTACTGGTCTTAATTGTCTATACTTACAACCGCTATATGGGTATCAGCCAGATATTTAAAGCATTGAGCAAGGAATAAGAGAATGAAAAAGAGCCTTTTTTCAGGTTGGACATTGATCAAGGTGTATACATTCCTGGTTTACCTATGGATGTTTGCCCCCATTATCGCTGTCGTCATCCTGGCGTTTAATCCCCATCAATTCGGGTCTTTTCCAATGGAGGGATTCAGCTTTAAATGGTTTGTCAAGCTGGCAGGCAATTCTTCCATTATTGATGCATTTCAAAACTCAATCATTCTTGGCTCGCTAACCGCAATCTTGACAACAATAATTGGTGTACCGGCAGCAATGGCGTTTATCCGCTATGAGTTTCGCGGTAAAGAGTTTCTGAATACCCTGCTGATTGCGCCAATTATGATACCTGAAGTGGTTCTGGGGGTTGCACTGCTGCTGTTTATTCGTTGGTTGCAACAACCAAAAAGCTTCTTGCTCTTATTAATTGGTCATGTCGTCATCACCTTACCTTATGTACTACTGATTGTGCAGGCCAGGCTGGTGGGGATCAGAAAAGAATATGAAGAAGCAGCTCTGTCTCTTGGGGCAAGTCATTTTCAGACATTCAGGGAAATCACCTTGCCCTTGCTTGCACCGGCTGTTCTTGCCGGAATGCTGTTTTCATTTACGATTTCATTTGATGACGTCACCGCGACGCTTTTCTGGGCAACAGCTGAGAATCAGACGGTGCCGGTTAAAATTTTTGGTATGTTGAGAAATTCCATCAGCCCTGAGATTAATGCTCTAGGGGCTGTGATGATCGTCTTAACTGTTTCCACACCCCTTTTAGCAGGTTTTCTATCCCGGCGATTTGCCGCGGGTGCTGCCAAAAAAAAGGGAAACTAAAATACCTGAAAGAACGAAAAATTCGGGTATCTTTTTTTAATTCATTTGGAGGAGAAGGATGACGCAAGAGCTAGAAAAGACATTGGAAGATGTACATGCGGAATACAAAGCGGGTCGGTTGCCTCGGCGCGAATTTGTAAGATACCTGTGTTTGTCTGGGGCTGCTATTGGGCTCATGGGCGGTCCTTTCGGGATGGCGCGCAAAGCCTTAGCAGCACAGTCAATCCGATTTGATGGCTGGGGCGGAACTGTCTCTGACGCATTTAACAAATATGCGTTCAAACCGTTCAGCAAAGCAACTGGCATTAAGGTGATCGACGGTGAATTTGGTAACGCAGATTCCTACTTGACCAGAGTAAAAGCATCATATCCTCCTGGGGGAGAATATAATCTGGCGCACCTGAGCGGCGTGTTCGATTATAAGCGCTATGTTGATCTGGGATTTGATACGGTTTTGGATGAGTCGAAAATACCAAACTTGAAGAATGTAATGCCCGCTATCATGGAGCCTTACCGCGCGATTACGAATGGAAAGCTGTCTGCGGTTCCTTATGATTATGGGCTGACCACGATCGCTTATAACTCAAAATATATCTCAGATTATAAAGCCAAAAAGCTGGGCGCAGGCCTGCTGTGGGACAGAAGTTTGAAAGGAAAACTGGGTTCCTGGACGGACTGGCGGACTAATATCTGGTATGCGGCACTGAAAACAGAACAGGATCCAAACAATATCAAGGATCTCGAAGCTGTCTGGGGCGCTCTGAGAGAGCAGCGCAACCTGATTAAAAAATACTGGGCGTCCGGTGCGGAACAGATGAGCCTGCTTGCCAATGAAGAAGTATATGCCTCCATTGTCTGGTCTGGACGAGTCAAGACCCTTCAGAATCAGGGACATAAGCATCTGAAGCTTTTGATACCGGACGGCGCATTTTCCTGGCAGGAATGTATCTTTGTGATGAAAGGAACCGATCTGAAGATAGCTCACAAGTTGTTGAACTACATGCTTGAGCCGGATTGTGCGTTTGAAGTGGCTCGTGGTCAGAGCTATCCCTCCAGTCTGGATCCCACAAAAGTGGATACGCCAGCTGATGTTGCAAGTTTGCCCGGGTTTGATGAGACGGGAACACTTAATGGCTATCTGTTCGCTGATCCGGGATACTGGAACTCCAAGCAGGTGGAATGGGCTGAAAAGTGGGACAGAATCATGGCCGGTAGATAAGAAGGCTATGGCAGCATAAGATCCTGATCCCCAGGGTCTTATGGATTTGCATTAAAATACTGGGAGAATTAGACTATGGCAACGGAGAAGGATCCTGCTTTCGTCAGGTTTGAAGGGGTAGAAAAACGATTCGGTAAGATCACGGCAGTAGAGAAAATGGATCTTGATATTCCTGAAGGATCTCTGGTAACACTGCTTGGGCCATCCGGATGCGGAAAAACCACCCTGCTTAGAATGCTTGCAGGACTGGAAACACCAAGCTCTGGAAACGTTTATATCAAGGGACAGAGAATCAATGACATTCCGATATATAAACGGAATCTAGGTATGATTTTCCAGAATTACGCCCTTTTCCCCCACAAAAGTATCTTTGACAACGTCGCTTTTGGACTTAAGTATCGGAAGATGTCTAAAAGCATGATGACTGAGAAAGTGGGCAAAGCGCTCGAAATGGTGCGTCTTCCCGGATTCGGTGGGCGGATGCCATCACAATTGTCCGGTGGACAGCAGCAGCGTATTGCTTTGGCGAGGGCGATCGTTATTGAGCCGGATGTGTTGCTGATGGATGAACCGCTTTCAGCACTTGATGAAAATCTGCGAGAAGACATGCGGCGTGAAATTGATAATCTTCAGCAGGAATTGGGTGTCACGACTATTTTCGTCACCCACGACCAGCGGGAAGCCCTGTCCATGTCCGACAAAGTAGTCGTGATGAAAGATGGCGTCGTACAGCAGGAAGGCGACCCGGAAGAGGTTTATAACAGGTCCGCAAACCATTTCGTCGCGGATTTTCTGGGTCACTCCAATTTCTTAGTCGGTGAGGTTCAAGAAGGCAAAAGCGGGTTCTCCCAGTTTAAACTTGAAGACGGCAACGTCTGCATGGCAGCAGCTTCCGATTCATTCCAGGTAAAAGAACAGGCGGAAATGGTCATCCGCGCCCAGAAAATAGTCCTGGGAAACAGGGCTGATTTTGAAAAAGAAGAGGGATTTAACTATTTTTTTGGAAAGATTGTTGATCGCAGTTATATGGGCGGTGAAGTCAGCTATTTTGTAAAATTGGACAGTGGTCAGACACTTCACATTATTAACTTTGTAAAACGCTCTCCATTCAGACGTGGAGACGACGTTTTTATGAAAGTTAATCATGAAAACTGCAGTTTGTTGCGTATTGAGAAATAATACGATCCCTAAAGATACTGCCTACTACCTGTATAAGGATCGGCTCAAAAATTACTTGGCATTTTGTCTGCAAAATGTCCAGTCTTTTGGGGACTTTTGCGGACAGCTTATACCAAGTTATTTTTGTACGATCCCTAAAGATACTGCCTACTAACTGTATAAGGCAGAAGAACTCTGAAAAACACTGGTCTTGAATTGACAGTAATTCAGACAATAAGGTTAATATGATTTGTTGAGGATTAAGCACCATGAAGTTTGAAGAAAAAAACCTGGATGTTCATTTTAAATATTCAGGAGAGAGTGTCAGTGTAAAATTAGGCGCCTTGATAGGAGGTACGGTTGAATTTCTTGAGAATTACTCAAGTGCCCGTTTTACCGATAAATCGTTTGCTGGACTGGTGGGCGATGGGAATGGCAAAGAAAAATTTTCAAGACTGTTGGCTGCAACAGGCTTGGAAAATCAGCCAGAAACCCTTTTCAGTTTAATCTTGGAGAAAATTGCGGATTCCGTAGGGCAGGCACTAACCATCAATGAAGTGCCATTGCCGTCAATGATGCTGGTGGCCATTCTTGAACAGGTCATTCCCGGAAAAGGATATATATCCATCGAGAACACGGAGCAGCTTAAGAAGTCAGCAAATCTTTGCATTCCCGAAGAAGACGAATCCGATCTACAGGAGGTGATTGATAAGTACCCTGTCCGTCTTTCCAAACATACCATTCGGCAGATGATGGTTTCCAATGATGTGGCTTATCAATATATGCCATTTGTTGAGGAGCTGGGGTCGGTAGGATTCGTCAATACCTGGATTGGTCAGTTTCACGAGGGACTCCTGGAGCAAATGTACCAGAACAGGGTCATCTTTCTCCTTCACATGGAATGCCCGGTATACTGTCGCTTTTGTTTTAGAAAACACAAGGATTCAAGAAATGAGGCCAATCCCACACCGGAGGACGTGAAAAAGGCGGTTCAGCATGTCAGAGATTCGCCATTGATTAAAGAAGTTGTTGTGACTGGTGGAGATCCCTTCATGAGCCGCAAAAACATGACAGCAACGCTGGATGGTCTGGCAGAAGTGGATCATGTTGAAGCCGTGCGACTGGCCACTCGGGCGGTTGCATACTATCCGGATCTGTTTCTGAACAATGACTCCTGGTATCTAAAATTCCTCAAGGAAAAGAACTACAAACTACAGCAAAGTGGCAAACGAATGGAGTTGGCAACCCATTTCATCCATCCCGATGAGGTTTCGCCTGAAAGTCTGGATATCATATCTGACCTGGTCAGCAGTGGCATCGCTGTTTACATTCAGACCCCTTTTTTAATGGACTGTAACGATAAAGGGCCGGAACTGGTTAAGCTATTTGGCCTCCTGAAAAGTGCCGGCGCCGAGTTGCATTACATCTACATCCCCTGCAGTCCGATTCATGGGAATAGTATATACTGGAAAGCCCTTTCAAGTGGGATCGAAATCGCCGGCTATTTAAGAGCGCACCTGTCGGACAGGGCAATCCCACGGATATGTACGGCAACTCCCATTGGGAAACTGGACTGGTTCAACAGCGGATGGGCGGTTGAAAAAGTAAAAGGCAATGATAATTTCCTGTGGGTTCGAACCCCATATACGCCTGAATACTTCAAGTCATTTGCTCCCCTGGAAAGTGTCGAAACCATGCGACTGAACAACCATGGGACATTGGATATTCAGTATATGGCTGACATTGGCGATGAAAAATATTTGCTGGGAGAACGACCGGAGAAAACGGCACCGGTGAATGAAGTCGTTTCCGGGGAAGCGGTCGGTATGCTGGTTCAGGAGTTGTCCTCGGAGAGGCAAACGGCTCGTTCGATAGTCAATACCGAAGAGGCAGGTGTTTTTCGGTTGCATAAAACCCGAGTGGAGATTGATGCGGATGCAACGGATTCTGCACTTCGATACATTCAAGCGGACGATCAAATATCTGACGTGGTCATCTCTGCGGATGAAGATGTGATAGACAGGTTGTATGACATTAAAAAAATTATTAATGCTTTGCAGGCGGTGGATCATGTGACATCTGTCAGACTTCGGAGTATGAAATTCAGTTCAAATCCTGAGCTGTTTACAAAAACAGTGATCAATGCGCTGTCTGATTTAAACAGGCTGAGTGTGACAAATCCTCTCAGAATAGAATTGGAATCCTGGTTTATCACAGCAGATCAAATATTGCCTGCGCACGGTAAATTAACCAAAAAACTGGGCAACAAGGGAATTACGGTCTATGCAAATGTTCCTCTGCTGGGTGGTGTCAATGATAGTGACGTGGCGATTCATCAGTTAGCCAAAGCGATCAGAACTGCTGGAATCGAGTTTCACCATTTGTATGTTGCCGGTCTGCCGATACAGGTCCGGTGGAATCAAACAAGACCGGTCGACTCCTATAATGTTGTAGATATCGCTACAATGGTCAGGAGAGAGGGCTCCGGTCGCGAGATTCCGCGTTATATTTTCTTCACACCGCTAGGGGAAACAGATTATGGGTTGTCTTCAAACCTTGTCAGGGATGGAGAAGTCTTCCGCTTGAAACTGGATTGCTACAACCTCGATTATTTCAAAGCATTGAATGAACAATTTGAATTTGCGGACGATATTTTAGTGGAAAACAGCGTTCCTCTTGTAACTATTCCGGGCATGATCAAAACAAACGATTTTGCCATTTCATAATCTGTAAGAGCCACTCCGTAAAAATGAGATACCCATATATAGATTATTGCACAAATGTAGAAATCAAGCCCATTTTCAAAGGCCTTAGCGGCAATCCTCTTGTGCTGGATATGTCGGATGATAGCGATCTGTATGACAAAGTCGATGTCAACGATCAGCGGGCATTTCAGACAGTTTTGGATTCTACGATGAAGGACACGTTTTCGTGGGGTGTCTCATCCTATCTTGAAAACCGTAGCCATGCCCTGGCTCAATATCCTCAAATGGTGGAAGAAAAGCGCTTTTATCATTTGGGGTTGGACATTATCGTACCTGTTGACAGTCTCCTGCACGCCCCTCTGAATTCAGTTGTCGAAGCCTGCGGATATGAGGAGGGGGCCGGAAATTACGGTGGTTACGTACTGCTGAGACATGACAGCGATGAATTTGATACTTTTTACAGTTTTTACGGCCATTTAAACAAAACCAGGCTTCCTCTCCAAAAAACAGATTTAGGTGCAGGAGAGGCGTTCGCACAAATTGGCGATTTTCATGAAAACGGCAACTGGTTTTTCCATACCCACCTGCAAACGATCACCCAAGAAGGATTGAATCAGGGATACATATCAAAAGGATATTGTAGTGCACAGGATCTGGCGGATATTGACTCTTTATGTCCTTCCCCAATCCCGTTATTCAAAATCTGAAAACACGGTGAAATAATTTCTGTTCCCCCTTGTCAAAACATTCTCCAGCTTTTTGAAAATGCAAAACTTAATAAAGCACAACGGGCCGATCTTGGTATCTACTGCAATTCCTATATATAATTCGACCTTTTTACTTTGACTGTTGATTCCAGAATCCTAACAATCAAGTCCGATCTTGAATTATCGGAGCAACAACTACCTATATCCCTCGAACAACTTCGTGATTTTTTGAAAGGATCAGGAAGTTATTTGTAGTATTTGATCAGGATGCTAGGAGATGATAAATGGGTCCTTAATTGCTGATACCCTAATTTTGAAAAACGTCTCTCTGATTGTTTCTGGCTTCGATTTCTGCTCGGATGCGGCGGTGTTCCTGCAGATCGATGGAATAATAACGCAGTACCAAGAAACCGGTGCCAATGCAGATCGACGGAAGTATACAGTACAGGGTTTTAAGACCCCAGATCACAGCCAGGCTCTGCTCCTGATTCGGAACGTAACCTAACATATCCAGTGCTTGCAGCCCAATAAAGGTCGTAACACCCATAGCCGCCTTGTCTATGAAATGCCAGACGCCGAAATAGGCACCGTCTCTTCGATTGCCAGTGTTCAATTCGTCCAGGTCGATCACATCAGCCATCATCGAAGGCGTGATGGCCAACAAAGATCCGTAGCCGGTACCAGTGGCAGCAGCCAGAATCAACCACGCCAGCCAGGTTCCTTCGTGATAGTAGGTCGTCAGGGCGAAAGCCACGGAAGAAAGTAGCAAGCCTCTGGCCAGGGTTCTCTTTTTTCCAATGCGTTTCGAAAGACGTGTCCAGAAAGCGATCGAAACGATCGTGAACAGCAGGTAAGTTATATAACCAGCGGAGCCACTTTAGGGCTTCTTATGACGTAGTCTCCCATATACAGGGTCAAAATGGGGACAAAGGTGTAGCCTATGTAACACATCATCACCAACAACACCAGGATCAGGAAAGGGCGGTTTTCGACCATGAGTGACAGACTTTTCTTCAGAGGCAAGGGGCGTTTCTTTTGAAATTTCGGGTTCTCTTTGACGTTAAGGAAACAGATCAAGATAAAGATGGCAGTCAGGCAGCCGACCACGGCTGCTACCGTTGAATAGACCTGTTGTTTATCTAAGATGAAGATTGCCACAATGGCTGGTGCGGCTGTTCCGAGCAGAACACCCAATGCGCCGAGGGCTTCCCTGACGCCTGTTAACACAGTGCGCTCGTGGTAGTTCATGGTTAACTCAGCACCCAGCGAAGTGTGGGGAATTGAAAAGATCGTCCAGAAGGTAAAGGTGAGCAGATAAATGGCAGTTACATAAATGAATAGTTCCTGTTTTCCAAGTCCCTGAGGGGGAGCCCAGAGAAAATAGTAAGCGAGACCGATGGGTAACGCACTTAACAATAGATAGGGACGCCTCCGACCCAATTTGGATTGTGTGTGATCGGAAAGATACCCCATTAAGGGGTCGGTTATTCCATCCCAGAACCGACCAATCATAAATGTCCACCCTATCAATGCTGGGGCGAGAAGAAGCGTGTCTGTGTAGAACTTCGGGAGATAAATAGACGCCGAAATCAACATCATGGCCACACACGATCTAGGCAGGCCGTATGCGAAAATTTCGCGCCTCGTAAGTTTTCGAGCAGTCGATAGATCGCGATCAAGCATAGAAAAATCTCCTTGTAGAGGGTATTTTACTTCTGGACATCCTTCTCCGGCAGTAGATTGATTTAATCTCTTCGACCAGGAAGGTAATCGCTTGATGAATCTAGATACTATTCGTTAAACCGTCAAATCTATTATTAGCGATGTTCCAACCACACCAAAAAACTTTATTGCGTAGCTTGGGTATAATACCCCGCCGCTTGCGGCGTTGTGCATTCAAGTAAATTCTGTTGTTCTAACGAAAAGCTATTAGCTATTAGGCGTTAGCCATTGGAAGCTTATGCTAATCGCTTAAAGCTAAAACCTAAAAGCTGAATACCCCGTCCGCTTGCGGCGGGGATTCTTTTATTAACGTGAGAAGGCCAGAAGACGTATATCCCATCACTTTCTGAATATCGTCACATATCATAATCTGGATTTTCTTACTATCCTGGCATCTCTTTTTACTTACAATAAAGGAAACAACCAATGAAAATTATATTCCATGAACGATACTACAATTCTCAGTATTCGGATGATCCTGCAGCGGCGCCCGGTCGGCTGGAAAATATCATGGAAACGATCTCCAGTAAAAATGAAGAATACCAGATCATAACCCCGGAACCGGCAGAAGATCAGGATATATTAAGGGTCCATTCGCAACAACAGCTGCATTGGATTAAAGATGATCCATTACTGTTTGAATTGTCGGCACTGGCTGCAGGTGGAGCCATCAAAACTGCAGAAGAATCATTTGATGGCAATCCTGCTTTTGCTGTTATCCGGCCGCCCGGGCATCATGCTTCCACCAATTCATGCTGGGGATTCTGCTTTATTAACAACATGAGTGTCAGCCTGCTGAAGCTGTTTGCTGAAAATAAAATAAAATCCGCCTTTGTTCTGGATTTCGACCTACATACCGGAGACGGGAATATCAATATTCTGGAAAACCGGGATGATGGATTTAAGGTGAATATTCTCAATCCGCAGTCCAGAAGCCGGGTTAATTATCTTGCCGAAGTCGAAAACCATATGAAAAACCTGGCAGATATTGATATCATTGCTGCCTCTGCCGGATTTGACCAAGGGATAAACGACTGGGGAGGATTGCTGACGGCAGCTGACTACAACACCCTGGGGGTACTGATGAAAACGCATTCTGAAAGACTGTGTGAGGGACGGCGATATGCCATTTTCGAGGGTGGCTACTACCATCCCGATCTGGGTAAACATGTCGACGCTTTCTGCCAGGGATTTCGTTAAAGAGTACTGATCGTTTTCTACATCTAGCCATGTATCTACCGTTTAATCGCGCTATTAGGCCTTTGAAAAGGATTTAAAAAAGGGTCAATATTCAAAAGCACCAGAATTGATATTGACATTTATAACATTGTCAGATACTTATGGCTCATTAAAAAAATTTTGGCATAAGCTTATTATCTTTTTCATCTTAAATTTGTGCCTATTTTTATTGCTCTTCAGTCTGGATGACTTTTTAGTTGTCAACCTGGAGTTAACTTAATTTTAAACAAATAGACTACGAAATTTAAGACAGGTGCTCTCGATTGAAATCATTGATTACTTTGCAAGTATCTTCTGCCCCTTGATACCATTGGATTATAGCCTGTTCAATTAGCTATGGGTCGGCTCATAAATTACTTCACATTCTGTTTGCAAAATGTCCAGTGCTTTGGGGACTTTTGCAAATAGAATATGTGAAGTTATTAATGAACGATCCCTAAAGGTCGGCTCATAAATTAGTCAAGTGTTTCCCATTAATGAAAAGGAAACACGTTGCAGTCATATTCTATTTGCAAAATGTCCAGTGTTTTGGGAGCTTTTGCAACTAGATTATGTGAAGTTATTTATGAACGATCCCTAAACAGATCACCTATCAGTTTTTATAAAGACATCCATCTCTAAATAATTCGACTAGAACTTTTTCTTTCCGTTTGTCATGAAATATAAAAGTATATTAATCATTCATGAATCAAAATCCAAGAGGGAAATATTAAGAGAATTTATTTCGGCCAAATTCAGCAGGGTCATTTTCAGAGAAGTCGAAACAGAAAGAGAAGGCGAAGAACTTATCAGACACCAGCATTTCGACTTTGTTTTAAGCAGTCTTATTCTTAGAAATGCGAAATGGCTTTCACAAATAGATACTTACGTTTTTATTCTGATCCCTGACGAATCCGAAACTTATCTGAGCAGTATAAAACGACATGGGTTTCAGCACTACCTGGTTTTTCCGCAAAATGCGGCCGACCTGCATAACAAAATCGATTTTAATAGCAATTATCCACCGAGGAGACATAAACGATTCAATATTCCAGGCACACGAGTTTTTATTCAGTTGAATGATGCTGCAATCGAAGGTAGCGTGCAGAATCTCAATGAAGAGGGATTTTTATGTGAGTTGGAGGGGGAAGGGGATTATGATCAAATTCTTGAGGACATTCAGGCCACAATCACTTTTCCCAGAAAATTCGGAAAAATAACTATTAAAAACCTTAACTGCAGCTGGCTGGCGACACATAAAGATCAAGTTGAAGGAACAAAAACAAGGTTACAAGTGGTTTTGCTGTTTTCAGAATTAACTCATGAACAGTTGTCTGTTCTTCGGAATGTTTTTCAGAAGCTTACGACAAGCCAACCTCACTTTTTCAACCATCGAAAAGCGGCCCTTATCCCCATCTTACTGGCCATATTTCTGTTCTTCTTCTTTTTTGACTTTTCCGAATCCAAAGTGAAGATCCTTTGGACGAACGGACAGGTTTTTGTCAAATCATCGGAAAAAGATATCTGGGAGAAATCAACGGAAAACGAATATTCATCAAGTTATCGTTTTAAAATTGTATCACTGAACAGCGATAAGAAAAAACAGGTGGATAATTTTTATGTTGTTCTTCGATATAGCCCGCATGAAACAGTCATTCTGTCAAAAAACGGGACCTTTTTCAGGGAATTGAGTAGCAGTAACCATGTCGGGTATCAAATTACCGGAGCCGCTCACATCATGCTTGAAGGAGAGCCGAAGACAATCAACATCAATGGTATTGAACTATTTACAGAAGGGGCCCACTTGTTTTTTCATGATCTGAGACAACCTGCTGAATTAAAGGTCGTTTCAGGAACAATGACAATGCTGCCCCAGCAAGCTGTTTTCCTCTCCAAAGCTGACCAAATCGAGCCTCAAACTGGGAAAATTATTCTGACACCTGAGGATATCATCAAGATTAAGAAATCGACATTCCTGCTGCAAAAAAGTGAAGATAAAGTTAAAACGCTCTATAATGACACTTACTTGCCAGGTTTTACGGTTGATGGGGAGTTTCGTCAGGTCGGTTATGCAACAATTGAAGAAGGAACATATACCCTGGAACGTTCTGAGAAAGATTTTAAAGTTGCTATTTCAACTATTCCTATCATGGAACATGACACCCTCAAAAGCGGTGACAAAGGTAAGGTATTGTTAAAGTTTTACAGCGATGATCATATTCGTATCTACCCACAGGGAAAATTATCGATCGTTGAGTTTCCTTTACCGGAGAAATATCCGATTCTCCCCCTTATTATCGGCGTGAATGCCCAGCAAGTGGTCAAAACCAGCTTGAGTCGGTTTAGGTTTAAGGGAAAGCTTAGGACAAAAGTAAATCCAAAGATAAAAAGACGACGATTTAATCTGCGGTCGACCCAGGCGATGATTGCCGTCAAAGGAACGGATTTCGAGGCCTCGGCAACGGAAAAAGCAGTAGAGGTGCTGACGCTTTCCGGAACAGTCAAATTGAGCGATAAAGATGAGAAAAATGCGGTAATTGTGTCCTGCGGTATGATGAGTCAAATCCAAAAAGGAAATCTGCCTGAGAAACCCATACCGATCCCGAAAGATAAACTCCTGGAGCTGATTAGCGACTCACTTGATAAAAAGGAAAAGCTTACGCTCTCCTCCTTCAACACTGCCGACTTGAATAAACTGCTACTTGACTCAGAGACTCCGGTTTCCCTGTTCTTTAATAGCAACCTGTCCCGAGCAAATGTTATTTTATCAGGAAAAGCATATCCCCTTGAGATTATCAATAACTCCCCGGAACTGAGGCTAACGCAAAAGACTTTTGCAGACGTGAAAGAAGAAGAAAATGCAGTTCAGATTGAGGTGACGGATGTCCATGGCAGAACAGCTTTATTTAAGGCGAATCTTAAACTTCAGCCACATGTAAAACCAACAAAACAGAAAACTGTTTTTGATAATAAGATACATTTTGACCAAGGTAAGTCAGTTTTAAATCCAGATTCGTACAAACTATTAAATGAAATCGTAGAACTGATAAAATCTAATCCTAAAATCACAGGAATTTCTATCGTAGGACATGCAGATTGTGACGGCTCACCAGATGATAACCTAAGATTGTCGATTAAACGTGCTGAAGCAGTGAGACAATATCTGATTAAAAATGGAATACCTGGTACAATTTTGTTTTCGCGGGGGTACGGAGATAAAAAACCGATAGCAGATAACAGTAGCGTTTCTGGTATGAAAAAAAACCGGCGTGTTGAATTTATCATAACGCAACATTAACGTTTTAACACTTGACCTCGACAAATAAAAAATCTGTTCTGTGTTAATTCCTGAATAGAAAGCTTCTATAAGGAATTTTGCACCAAATATTCGTCCTGTGTGGCCAAAATATTATTTTATCCGGGAAGTTAAGGGTCGGCTTAAAAATTCATGGGTGGTTCTTCTCTGGTCGGATTTGGGGTCAGGTTTCGTTTATTGACTTAGGGTCGGCTCAAAAATTACTCAAGTGTTTCTCATTAATGAAAAGGAAACACGTTGCCCTGGCATTCTGTCAACAAAATGTCCGGTCTTTATGGGACTTTTGCGGACAGTTTATGCCAAGTTATTTTTGTACGATCCCTTATGCTGATCCATCTCCATAGATTGAATTGCTTGATAAAGCCTTTTTCGCTCGCTGTTGAGGCTTTGGTAAAAACGCTTCATTTCATAATCAGGCGAAAACTGTGTTTCTGACTCCGGGGATTGCGTGGCTTGAAAGGCCTCTTCATAGGTGGCATAGAGTCCACATGTCACAGCAGCTGAGATCCAGGCTCCCAAGGATGTTGATTCGCGATTGGAATTGAGCACAACGTTCACACCATAGATATCGGACTGAAGTTGGTTATAGGCAGAAAACTTAGTCATCCCGCCGGAAACATAAACCTTGGAAATCTGTCCAAACTTCTCTTTGAATAAAGATATGTTCTCTCCCATTTCCATGACAATACCTTCCAATACCGCACGTGCCATATCCGCCCTTGTGGTAGACAGTTTCATCCTGTAGAAAATACCGTTGTCATTTGGATTCCAGTGAGGTGCACCACTGCCTTCAAAATGGGGTAAGAGTATGACACCGTTTGCTCCCGGGGGGCTGGACAACACCTCACGGTTGATCACGTCAACTTCAGGACTGTCGCCCCCTTCGCCATAGAATTGTTCTAGAAACCAGCGATAGACCGTGCCGGTTGTCAGCATCCCCGCCTCCAGATTGTAGGTGCCAGGAATAGCACCGACTTTACAGAGAAACCTTCGCTGTTCATCTATCATCGGGGAATCGGTATGAGCGATCAGGTAGGATCCGGTGCCGGTTGTACATTTCAGTTTTCCCTCGGACATAATGCCCACTCCCAGGGCGGAGCATTGTTGATCGCCACCAGCCGACACTACTGGTGTGTTTTCGGGGATTCCAGTTAGGTTCTGAAGATCATTTGTGGTTCCACCGCAGACAGAACCGGGCGGAACAAGATCACAAAGGTGTGAACGCTTCACCGAAAAAATGTCAAGCATTTCCGGGTCCCACTCGCAGCTTTGAAGATTCAGCAGGTTGGTGTTACTGGCCAAAGAGTGATCGGTCACAAACTGTCCACACAATTTATAGATAACCACATCCTGAAATCCCAGCATTTTAGCCGTTTTTTTATATACTTCCGGCTGCTCTTTTCTCAGCCAGGCCATCTTTACCGCAGACAAGACGGGAGAAATTCTTAAGCCGGTGACACGGTATACTTTTTCCTCATAGGGCTGCAGTTCTTTGCAGAGGGGTACGGTTCGCTTATCATGCCACGTAATAAATGGCATCAGCGGTTCTCCCTGAGCATTGACAGGTGCGACCGAGGATCGTTGAGAAGTGACACTGATGGCAAGCACATCCAAACTCTTCTCATTTGCGTAAGCATATGATTCTTTGAGGAGAGAGAGTAAGCCGGCCAAAAACTGATGCCCATCCAGCTCAACAGAGGTATCGTTCCGATAGTCGGGAATCATCCCCCTGCGACATTTATGAAGAACCTCGCCTTTTGAATCATGATGGATGGCCCGCATGCTTGTTGACCCAACGTCAATGGTCAGAATCGATTCCAAATGTACTCCGTGCGTTTATGATCTGTTGTCCGAGAAAAAATCTGAATAACTATTCACCACTTTTCGAGCACCAAGGGATTATGCTTACTTCTGCCCATAATAGGCATTTGCCCCATGCTTTCGTAAATAGTGTTTATCAAGCAGCGCTTGAGATATTCCGGTTAACTGGGGGTTGATGGCCAGAGAGTGGCTGGCCATTGCGGCCATCTCCTCCAGCACAACCGTATTGTGTACCGCATCCATGGCCCCCGTTCCCCAGGTGAAGGGACCGTGACCGCTGACAAGAACGCCGGGAACAGCCATGGGATCAAGGCCCCGTTTGGTAAAGGTCTCCACAATCACCCGCCCGGTTTCAATCTCATAAGCGCCTCGGATCTCGTCTTCGGTCAAGGGCCTTGTGCAGGGAACCGCACCATAAAAATAGTCCGCATGGGTCGTACCGAACGCCGGAAGATCTGCGCCTGCTTGAGCCCAGGCAGTCGCCATTCTGGAATGGGTATGAACAACCCCGCTACAATCCGGAAATTGTCGGTAAATTTCAAGGTGGGTCGGCAGGTCAGAACTCGGTTTATAGCTTCCTTGAACCCTTTTCCCCTCCAGATCCACAATCACAAGATCTTTCTCTTTCATCTTTTCGTAGGGAACGCCACTGGGTTTAATCACCACCAATCCCGTTTTGCGGTCAATGGCACTCACATTGCCCCAGGTGAAGATCACCAGTCCCGTTGTCTGCAGCTGAAGATTGGCTTCCAGCACCTCCGCTATCATGGCATCATTCATCAATAAATCCTCCTTCTAGCATCCGGTCAAAAATCCACTGCCTGGCATCACGGATCTCCTTTTCCGGATCATCCGCCCGTTCGGTCCACATTTCAACCAGGAAGGGTCCCTTGTACCTGAGGGTTTTCAGCCTGGCAAACACGGTCGGAAAATCGACACAACCGCTGCCAAACGGAACATTTTTAAAGGTCCCCGGATGGGTTTCGGTCACAGCCACGGTCTCCTTGAGGTGCAGCGCGACAATCTGGTCAATACCCAGGCTCAACTCTTCCCGGACATCATTTCCCCAGGCACTGAGGTTGCCGACGTCCGGATAAACGGTGAACCAGGGAGATGGCAGGATTCTTTTGAGGTTCATGAATTTCAGGATCGAATTCATGAACGGATGGTCCATAATCTCCATGGAAAGCATCACCTGTTCCCGGGCCGCTATCTCAAGGCTTTTTTCCATTCCCTCCAGATACCAATTGCGTGTATCTTCGGCGCCTGTTTCGTAGTAAACGTCATATCCGGCGAGCTGGATGGTGCGGATGCCCGTATCCACACAGAAATGGATCGCCTTTTCCATGATCTTGAGCGCCTGTTTCCGGACATCGGGGTCGCGGCTTCCCAGTGGAAACCGTCGATGTCCGCTCAGACACATACTCGGCACCGTCAGCGGGCTTTTCAGAACTGCCTGGCAGAAACGATGTCGCTCATCAAATCCCCAGTCCAGACGTGACAGCCGCTCATCGGTTTCATCAACAGAAATCTCCACAAAATGGAAGCCCAGCTTTTCAGCCAGGGCCAACCGCTCCGTCCAGTCTAAGCCGTAAGGCAAGGCCTTTTCGTAGATTCCAAGTTTAATATCCTGACGTTTCATAATTACACCCAGTGTTCGTTGATCGCCTTCTTAAAATCCCTGGCGGCCTGGGCGGGATCATCAGCCCCATATAAGCCTCTGCCAGCAATGAAACACTTCACCGGGATTCCCTTGAAAATTCCCAGATCTTTTGCAAAAAGCCCACCTGTCACGGACACATCAAACCCCATCTCCACAAGTCGGCGGATCTTTGCCAGGTCGGCTTCTCCCCACTGTTGACCGGCAAGTGCCGCATCACGGCCTCGGTGATAAATGGCCTGGGTCAGACCAATCTTGCGCCACTCCTCTGCCTGCTCAAAGGTCCAGTCCCCGTATAACTCGATCTGCACATCCCCCTTGTACTCCCGCGCCACCTTCAGAGCAGCCTCCATGGTCGCGTAGGGGGCGCAACAGATCACCGTCATCCAGTCTGCTCCCTTTGAAAAAACAATTTCAGCCACCGTCGAGCCCGCATCGGCAGCTTTCAGATCTGCAAGTATGGTCTGTTCCGGATAAAGTGCGCGGATGACCTCTACCGCTCTGGCGCCTTCCGCATAGCACAGGATAGTTCCGACCTCAAGGACATCCACCTCTGCGGCTAGTAACCGGGTTGCTTTCAGGGCGGAAGGTAGGTCAAGATGGTCCAGGGCAACCTGGAGTAATGGTTTGCTCATTTTCTTCTCCTGAAAGCATTATAAGAGTGATTTAAATGGAAGATCCGGCTCGATGGCAAAGGCATCGTAAAAACCCCTTGGGTAATGATATTCCAGCTTGTCCTTGTCGTCCGGGAAGGTAAATTTACCGCCGACCTGCCACAGAAAAGGCTTGAAGTCGTATTGCAGTCTGTCCTTTCTCATCTGCCATAGCACTTTGATCTCCATGGGGTCCGCCTGAAAATTTGTCCAGATGTCGTGATGTATGGGAATCACCACCTGGCATTTCAAACATTCAGCCATACGCAGGATATCAATAGAGGTCATTTTATCGGTCATACCCCGCGGGTTTTCACCATAAGAACCAAACGCCACATCAATTTTGTGGTCATTGCCATGTTTCGCATAGTAGTTGGAGTAATGCGAATCACCACTGTGATAGATGTTACCGCCCGGTGTCTTCAACAGATAATTCACCGCCAGCAGATCCATCTCCTGAACCATCTTTCCCTTGAGAACCGTTCCCTGCGGCGCCGTCACCAGCTCCGTACGATCGAAGGAGTCGAGTGCCACGATCTCCGTATCACCCACCTTGACGACATCACCCGGCTTCACGACGATACAGCGCTCTTCAGGAACTCCCCAACCGGTCCAGAGATCGACACAGGCCTGGGGCCCGATAAATTTCACTTCAGGACCGCAATTTTGAAGCACCGCTGCCGCCACATTTTCGTCGATATGGTCCCCATGATGATGAGTCGACAGGATCGCATCCACTTTGTTGATGGCAAAGGGATCCAGAACACAGGGCACATTCCGGAGATTGGGCTGTAACTCCAGACAACCGATCATCCGCTGATGTTGATGCTGCTCCTTCATCAGCTTGTTCTTTTTGGTTTTCTTGCCATGCTTTGTCCAATAATCAAGACAGATATTGGTATTCCCCTCTGTCTTAACCCACATCCCCGTACAGCCCAGCCACCACATCGACACACTCCCTGGCGCGACGATTTCCTCTTCAATTTCTTCATTCAGCCAGGTCCCCCACTCCGGAAAATTGGTCAGGATCCATGACTCCCTTGTAATCTCATCTATTTTACTCATATTTCACTCTCCATGTCTGTTTTTCCTGGAATTGCTCAGGCAACCCAATCGTTCATCCCTTAGAGTTGCGCTTTGCCAAAAATGGTTGATTCGTAAAGGAGTGAGCCCCCAAGCACCCGGAAGACCGTCAATATTGCCCTTTCGAAAAAAATCCCTTCAAAGCGACCATGCCTCGCAACCGGACTTGTTTCACAACTCAATCCGTGATATGTTATCACATATAACAAAAAAAGCAAGCTCTCTTTAGCGAGAAGGACTAATGTAAAAACCATTAATAATAGTTGTTTCACAGTTTTCAACAGACAATTCTGTTTGAGAATCTACAATCTTTAGAACTGATTCCATTCTTAAGGCTTCCCGCTTATGATTTCGGCCATCTGATTAAAAAAATGCATCAAAGTTGATCCTGGCAATACCTTCAATGCAGCGGATGCTGATAATCAAGAGAAAGACAAGGGTTGGCTGCTTAGAATCACCCTATAATTTTTTCATTGAAACATACTGGAAAACAACACAGTAAGCACTGCTAAGGTGAATAATGGCTCTCAACAAAATTTCCACAATCACTCTCCGACAAAAGGTTTACGATCAACTAAGAGCGAAAATCCTGGGAGCAGAGCTGTTGCCCGGCGAGACCATCAGCCTCAGAGGCCTGGCTGCGAAATTCGGTGTCAGCCTTTTACCTGTTCGTGAAGCGGTCTGGCAGTTGGAATCCGAAAACATCCTGGTTGTTGAAAGCAACAAAAATATCCAGGTTAATCATCTGACAAAAAAAGAATTCAAGGAAGTGCTCAATCTTAGACTTCTGTTAGAGTCAGAGGCAGTCGACAAGGCATGCCAGCTACGCACAAAAAGGGCGATCCCCAAGGTGAAGAAAATTTTCGAAGCCATGCAAAAACAGATGGCTGTCAATCATAAGGGATATATTAAAAAAAACGATCAGTTTCACCAAACCATATACGCCTATGCAGGTTCTCCTTTGTTATTGGAGTTGATTCAGCGTTTGCTGGCCCGGGTCAATCCCTATGTATACCTTTATGCTATTGACAACATGGACCTCAGCAGTGCCGCCGAGTGCCACTCTGAAATGCTTGAGGGTTTCTGCGATGGTGACAGCAAAAGAACAATCACCGCTCTGCATCGAGATCTCCAGGGCGCTGGAAACATAATCCTCTCTCACCTGGAAAAGTAGAGAGACGGCAACGTTAACCTATCCTTTCACAGCTCCGGCGGTCATGCCGGTGATAATCTGCTTTGAGGCCACGAAAGTGAAGATGATGGGCGGAATCGCAATCAACATCCCCATTGCCATCAGCCGACCCCAGTCAATATTATGCTCGGTCATGAACAGGGAGATGTTTACCGGTGTGGTCCGGGTCGCCCGGTTAGTCAGAATCAGTGCCAGAATAAATTCGTTCCAGGCAATGCGAAACGTGAAAATGGCGGCTGCCGCAAGCCCCGGTTTGATCACTGGCAGTACAACCAGAAAAAAGATCTGAAACGGATTGGCCCCATCGACACGAGCCGCCTCCTCCAACTGGATCGGCACCTGGACAATGAAACTCTGCAGAATCCAGATCACAAAAGGAAGGTTAATGCCCACATAAACCAGGATCAAACCAGACAAGGTGTTACCCAGTCCGTATTGAAAAGTCCAGATGGCAAAGACCGGAACCGTCAAGACGGCTGGCGGCACCATTCGCATCAGCAGGGTCGTCAGGGAGACGACATCTTTGCCCATAAACCGGAAACGCACCAGGGCATAGGCCGCCATACAGCCCATCACCAGGGTCAGGCCGGTGGAAACCAGCCCCACGATCAGGGAGTTCCCCAGATATCTCATCAGGGACGGATCGGTGATGACTGAAGCGTAGTTCTTCAGGGTCGGCACAAAGATAAACGTGGAGACATCATGGAAGATATCAATCTTCAGCTTCAGCGACGTCAGCAGCATCAGGATAATCGGACCCAGTGACATCAGGCAGAGGGTAAGCAGTACTGTATAATAAACAGTTACATTCGTTTTGGAATACTGTCTCATCAGGCCACCTCAATAATTTTCAGCTGCAGCCTGAATTCTGGCTGACCGGGCATCCCGGACTTTGGTAAAGATGAACATGGCGATGGTAATGACCATGACAATCGCAAGCAGAATATTTGACAGTGCTGCTGCACGGCCGAGCTCCCAACTCACAAAAGCGGTTTTGTAAATCTGCAGAGACAGAATCTCCGTGGACAGGCCCGGACCACCATTGGTCATGATAAAGATGACTTCCAAGACCTTAAAGGCATCAATCATCCTCAACAGGGCAGCGACAATCAGCACCGGCATCATCAGGGGAATTTTGATATAAAAAATCTGCTGCAGAGGTGAGGCCCCGTCGATTCGGGATGCCTCCAGGACCGATTTCGGAAGAGATTGCAACGCTGCCAGCGACAGAATAAAAATGAAGGGTGTCCACTGCCAGATATCGGCAATGATCACCGAGGGCAACGCCCAGTCCGGTGAAGAGAGCCAGGGAATCGACTTAAAGCCCCAATCCTTCAGGGTCTTGTTGATAATACCAAACT
>Ga0233430_1001902_pt1 | contig 26253 bp, 31 predicted proteins | sample SI_118_April2016_2_FD_179883 | JGI IMG/M metagenome (GOLD analysis project Ga0233430, IMG submission 179883) | Seawater microbial communities from Saanich Inlet, British Columbia, Canada - SI_118_April2016_150_MG | ecosystem: Environmental > Aquatic > Marine > Inlet | place: Canada: British... | reverse complement strand
GAATTGCCGCCCATAAAAGTACATCATCCCCCGTCAGGAATAGTCTGCTCACAGCTTCAGCTGCGGGCTAGGATAGTGTCTTATTTTTTATGTCCATTTTTCCATTTTCACCTGAGGCGGAACATTATCTCCAACAAGAATCCCCCATCCACCGTAATCACCTGCCCGCGAATCATCGCTGCGGCGGGCGATGCCAAAAAGCTGACCACTCCCGCCACTTCTTCGGGCGTGACCAAGCGTCCTGCAGGCGTGGCTTTGGCTGTTTTCCCGATCAGATTTTCTGCTTTACGCATCGAATCAAAATGCTTGAGGGCATCTGTCTCGACCACGCCGGGGGAAACGGCATTCACGACGATGTTCATCGGCGAAAATTCAACGGCGAGATAGCGCGTGAGTGATTCGAGAGCGGCTTTGCTCGCGCCAACAACCACATATTCAGGGAGAACATAATCTCCGCCCGGACTGCTAATGCTGACGATGCTCCCGCCACCGCGTTTTACCATCAGCGGGGCAGCGCGTTGAGCGGCAAAAAGCAGCGCGCGGGCGTTGATATTCATCGTCCAATCCCAGCCGCGGGGTTTTTGCTCCATCACCGAGCGGTTATAGCCAGAAGCTGCGTTGTGGACGAAAACGTCCAAGCCGCCGAATGTAGATTCGATCTCGTCAAAGAGACGGGTGATGTCGTCAAGATCGCCCATATCCGCTTTAACGACTAATGCGCGTCGTCCGAGAGCTTCGATCTCGTTAGCGGTAGATTCTGCAGGTTTGCGATTGCGGAAGAAGTTGATGACCACATCCGCGCCTAATTTGGCAAAGTGCAAGGCTATCGCGCGTCCGATCCCGCGCCCTGAACCAGTCACGAGGACGATCTTATTTTCATAGGGGAGTTCATTCATAATCTATTTTCGTATATCCTTTAAAATTCGCTATATTTTCTACACCAAGGGCTTTCGCCTCTGCGATGGCGGCATCCAGGTCATCACATAGTTTTGCCACATTCACACCGCGGCAGGGCGAATCCCATTTTATTAACCATTTTTGGCTGCGCTCATAAACTTTTACCGCGCCGCACAAATTCTTTCGGCGCAAATGATGATAAACCACCGCAGCCTGCAAAATGCCACGATAAAGATCGCGCACCGCCCCCTTTTCATCATTCCAGGCATCTTCGAGAGCTTCGTGCGCCAGCCAATATTGGCCGACATTAAAACGCTCAAGGCCCAAGCGGGCAAGAGGGTGAATTGGCGCATTGCAGTCTTTAGTCATTTTGCGAGTATAGCACGATAGCCAGAAACAGGATATTCATCATTTTTTGAGATCATCCATCTTCTAAGATGGTAAAATCTCTCCCTATGAAATCACTTTTACAACGCAGAAAGGTCGTTCTTTTATTCTCTGTGATTGCGGTTTTGATGTTAGTCTGGCTAGCGGCTGGGCTTTCAGATTTAAGTTTAGCACCTGGGTATTCAATGCAGATTTGGGGAAATGAAAGTAATTCGGTGGCCCAAACTAGTTTTGATTTTATAAAAGAAGATATTGCCGAAACTCCTATTTGGCAACAGGTTGTTCTTTCTATTCTATTTGTTGTTATCTTCGGGGTCTTTATGGCTCTTTTACCTGCAGATGTTCGAAAACGCATCATCAAAAGCATGCTCAGCATCGCCCTTATTATCTTTATAATGTTGTATTATTTTGATAATTATAAGATGCTAACATCTCCCTTGCCTTTGGAATTTTCCACGGAGATGGGTGCAGCCGAAGCAATAGAGGAATTTTCTGTCAGCTCACCAGTATACGAATCAAAGCCGATCTCTCCTGCTTTAGTTTATTTCATAAGCACTGTAGTCGTTTTAGTATTTGCCCTGATTGCCTGGCGACTATTAAAACCGTGGCTATACCTGAGAAACAAAAAGCCTCTAGATAATTTTGGGAATATTGCTCGTGCTTCCCTAGATGATCTCTCCGAGGGACAAGAGTGGGAAGATGTCATTATCAACGCCTATATGCAGATGAGCGAGATCGCTCGTGACCGAAGAGGGGTACTCCGTCAACAAGCAATGACTCCAAGTGAATTTATGTCACGTCTCGAATTCGCAGGACTACCTCCCGACCCAATACGCCGCCTAACACGCTTATTCGAGAAAGTACGCTATAGCGGAAAAAGAGCGGCAGAAAATGAAATTGATGAAGCGAGAGCGTGTTTAAAGGCTATTGCAGCAGCATGTGGGGAGCCGCTATGAAAGCCATCCTGAAAAAATATCCCTGGATAGCCTTTATTCTCATTAATCTTGGTATTTTAATATTGGCTTTTCCTCTACAGAGCGTAGTTAAAAAAATGATCATCGCGCCCGTCATGTATTTTTTTTGGATACTTGGCATCCTCTATCACGCTATTCCTCAGGTTTTATTATGGAGCGGCTTATTAGTCATCATCTTTATCATTGGACTTTTTAACTTCATCAATATTCCACGACCACGCTGGCATAGTAGGCAACGCCAAAAAGATGAGCCCGGCCCCATAGAGGCTTTAGCCGCAAATATCAAGAAAAGTGACGAGGGAGTCTACTTCAAATGGCATTTAGCCAACCGCATCGGCTTTGTTGCGCGTGATTGGCTGGCTTATCGTGAAGGACAAGAAAAAAAATGGAAAGCAAACACCCTTGAAGGCCGAAACTGGCATCCCGAAGAAGATGTGCAGACATACTTATCTGTGGGCTTAAAGGGGTCTTTTGCAGACTATCCACGCCCTCGTAACCCTTTCAAGAAACGCCCCAAAACACCCCTGGATATTGACCCAAATAAAGCACTTGACTACCTTGAATCTCACATGGAGACTGGACATGGCCATAACACTGACTGAAGTTTCTAATATTAGCAATCAAGTTTTAGATGAAGTAGAACGCGCGATCATTGGCAAGCGAATTGTCCTGGAAAAGATCATGGCTGCGATCTTGGCAAGTGGACATATTCTGTTAGAAGATTTTCCCGGCCTTGGCAAGACCCTGATGGCACGTAGCTTTGCCACGGTACTTGGCCTGGATTTCAAACGCATCCAATTTACGCCGGATCTATTACCCGGCGATATTACTGGCGGTTATATCTTTAACCGAGCTGAAAATCGCTTTGACTTGCGCAAGGGTCCCATCTTTGCAAATATTGCTTTGGCAGATGAAATTAATCGTGCATCGCCGAAGACTCAATCCGCTTTATTAGAGGCCATGCAAGAGGGTCAGGTAACACTGGAAGGCGAGACCCTCTCTCTTCCTGAGCCTTTCATCGTTTTGGCAACTCAAAACCCGATTGAATATGAGGGAACATTCCCTCTTCCGGAAGCTCAATTAGACCGCTTTATGCTTAAATTATCTGTTGGCTACCCTGAACTTGATGATGAGCGTGAGATATTACATCGTCGAAGTGAACGCCAACAAGATGAAGTCAATTTGTCTAAAGTTACGAATGCAGATGCGCTGCGAGAAATACAACAGGCTATGGAAGATGTGCATGTCGATAATGATCTAAAAGAATATATCGCTGCCATTGTCCATGAGACACGAAAAGCACGCCGTGTTGCTGTTGGCGCAAGCCCGCGTGCTTCACTTTCCTTTTTGAAAATTGCTCGTTCTTATGCTGTTTTACAAGGCCGTGATTATGTTCTCCCTGACGACATCAAATACTTCGCAGGCGATGTTTTAAAACATCGCATCATCCTACAACCTGAATATTGGATGTCAAGCAAAGTGACCGAAGATATTATTCAAGATGTTTTTGACCGAGTGCCTGTCCCTGTCGTTGCTGAAAAATGATTCTTCAGACAAAGCAAGAATAGTAGAGAGTCCTTGAAATAATGCGTCGAAACCTAATTCCCTCTTTATTGCTATTCAGCTTGATCCTGGCTGGATTAGCGAGTTTCCAAAGCTCTATATTGGCTTTGGCAATTCCTCTGGCACTATACCTCCTGTTTGGATTGATCTTTGCGCCAGATAAGGTAGAACTGGGGATCAAACGCGTTTTAAGTGCAGAACGGGTTGCTCCAAATACTTTGGTAACCGTGACGCTTAGTATAAAAAACAATGGTTCAAGTTTAGAAGAGATCCTTTTAGAAGACCATATCCCCCCAGCTTTATCGATCGAAGAAGGCAACCTGATACATTTTTGCACTTTAGCACCAGGTGAATCAACTGCCTGGACATATACAGTTTCTGGTACGCGTGGATCATATGTATTTTCAGACATAAAGATACGCACCTCTGACCATTTTGCTTTGGCTTACCACCAAGAAATCCTTAAAATACCCGGTCAATTATTTGTTCTTCCACGAGTTCCTCGCCTTAAAAATATTACGATTCGACCGCGTCATACCCGTGTCTATTCGGGTAAGATACCGGCACGCGTTGGTGGCCCCGGGATAGATTTCTTTGGCGTTCGCGAGTACCAGACAGGGGATTCTCTACGTTGGATCAATTGGCGAACCAGCGCGCGTCATCAGCAGGCTTTATTCACTAATGAATTTGAACAGGAGCGCGCCGCAGACGTAGGCATAATTCTGGATGGTCGAGAGCTCTCAAATATTGGCAGCGGCGGGCACTCGCTTTTTGAATATTCCGTTTCAGCAGCAGCTGGATTGGCAGATCACTTTCTCTCAGCAGGAAATCGCGTTGGTATCTTATTCTATGGGCGTGTGCTACTCTGGAATGCTCCGGGTTATGGCAATATTCAACGAGAACGTCTTCTACAGGCTCTCGCACGTGCCAAAACCGGAGATAGTCAGGTTTTTACAAATTTAGAAAATCTGCCGACAAAACTTTTTCCGCCAAATTCACAATTGGTCTTGGTAACTCCCTTGGCAAAAGGTGATGATAAGGTGCTCATTCAGCTGCGCTCACGTGGTTACCAAATCATAGTGATCAGCCCAGATCCAATTTCCTATGAACTGAGCAGCCTGCCAGATGACCCGGATGTCAAATTAGCAGCGCGTGTTCTTCGTACTGAGCGAAATATGTTACTCATGCGCTTAAAACGCTCCGGTCTACAAGTGGTTGATTGGGATGTCAATATTCCGCTCGATAAAATCCTGAAAAGCCGACTTGGGCGCCCGCCAGCCTGGCATAACGCAACGGGAAAGTAAAGGAAATTATGTCTTATATTGCTTTAGCGATTAATTTACTCTTGGGAACTAGTGCCTTAGCATGGGGATATTATGATGGTGGCTATCCTAATGTCAGTTCTGCTATCCTTGCTATTGGTCTTTTTTGGGGAATAAGTATTTGGCGTCGTTGGAGATGGTTCGCAAAGATAGGTTTTATCGCCTATACACTAAGCGCAGCAGTTGGGCTTTGGCTCAACCTGCCTTTTGGCTGGATGCTGGCCGGAGGCGTGGGTGGGCTATTGGTTTACGATCTCTCCGCTTTCATATATCGACTACGTTTCGCAGCCCCCGGGGAAGATGTAAAACGTCTCTCTCTCGCACATTTGGCACGCTTGGGCTTATTGATCGTGCTTACCCTTATCTTTTCTAGCATCGCAATGCTTTGGCAATCGGCATTTAGCTTTGAATGGGCGGTGTTTCTTGGCTTAGCCAGCGTTTGGGGGCTAAGCTTATTGGTTCGCTGGATGCTCAGAAAATAGTCGAAACAGAAACGCTCTACAGTTTTTCTAGCCACGCATCAGTCTCTTTTGGGGAAGTAAAGCGAAGCAAATCCAGATGCTCGTATTCAGGCAATGCCAAAAGCGCGGGATATTCTCTTTTGCGCCGCCAATAGGTTTTAAAGAGCCAATGAAAAAGAGATTCGTCCGACCAAAGTTTGAGGTGGGGTAAAAATGGTTCGCGATTTCCGTTCCAGATCACTTCTTGTGTGAGGGCACGACGTATTGTTCGCGTGAATAAACGCCAAAAGTTGATGGCAAGAGAATAATCGAGCCAGATGATGATCTCGGCGCGTGCCCAGCTCAAATCACGGGCGACACTGTAATTTCCATCCACAGCCCAGCTTTCAGCAGAAATCGCCTTCTTAACGCGCTCACGCATCACTTCAGTGGGTGCTTCCTGCCAACCGGGATCCCAGTGCAGAGCATCCAACTCGATATGGGGAATGCCAAGTTTTTTTTCGATATTGCTTCCCAGCGTAGACTTTCCAGAGCCAGTTGTGCCAACAATGACAATACGTTTATGGGAGAAAGTTGCGTTTTTCATGCGGGGGAGTATAGCAGAAATCCAAGAGAAAATTTCCTGATCTGGAGATTTGAAAAAATAACTGACTTTTTATATACTGAGAGTAAGGTTTTCTCTGCAAGGAAGTAAAAAATGAACAGGCAGCCTAAGTCTACTCGGTTTTGGTTTTGGGGAGGTATGCTGCTACTAGGAGGCTTTCTGCTCACAGTAAATTGCATGATCGGGGAATTATTTGTCATGCAGCTTAATGATGATCGTACAGCCACATCCTTTGCTATAGATACAGAATGGAGAATGACTTATACCGAAGAAGCCAGACGATACAACTACAAAACGGCTACAGCCAGGCAAGCAACAGAAAATGCCGAAATATTGACACACAGAGCCGATATGCTCACCTACGATGCGCAACTTCGGGCACTTACCCAAACTGCTCAGGCTCCCAAGCCACCAGTTATTACAGGTATCAACTTCCCCAGCAAAATTCCTGGCAACAAATCTACCATAATTGGATTGCTCTACTTCACAGACGCAGATGGAGATGTGAAATATGCTGTTTATGATGTCATCAGCTCAATCAATTTTGGCGGCGGCACGGATAATGAGCTTAAACTAGATTCTGGCGATTGGAATAATGGGGCAATAAAGATATATCTATGGTGCGATGGTGAACAGGATGTTACCTTGCGCGCAACGCTCTACGATTATGCAGGGAATAGCAGCAACTCAATGGATTTCTCCTTTACTTGCGAATAGGACAAAAAATAACACCATCCTCCGATGATATACTTTTGAAATTCCTGTAAGTATTTAAAGTTATGGAGAGAAAATGACCCAAAACACAACTGTACTGGTAACCGGAGCCAGCGGATTCGTCGGCATCCACTGCGTAGTGGCATTGCTAAAAGAAGGCTACCAAGTTCGAGGGACTATCCGCTCGTTGGAGCGTGAATCCGCCTTGCGAAAAACGATATCCAAACTCGTAGATGCTAATAATCGACTTACTCTCGTAGAAGCTGACCTGCTCAACGATGCAGGCTGGGATGATGCGATACAAGACTGCGATTATGTATTGCATGTCGCTTCCCCCTTCCCTTTGGGAGAGCCAAAGCACGAAGATGACCTTATTATCCCTGCAAGAGAAGGAACTTTGCAAGTTTTACGTGCCGCCGCAAAAAATGGAGTTAAACGTGTAGTGCTAACATCCTCGGTTGCAGCTATCGCTTATGGGCATCCAAAAGAAAAGACTCATTTCAATGAAAATGATTGGTCAATTGCCGATAGCCCCACTATCGCTGCGTATTCAAAAAGCAAGACTTTGGCAGAGCGAGCCGCGTGGGATTTTGTGAAGAATCTGGATAATGGAATGGAATTAGCAACGATCAATCCCGGGCTAATCCTTGGCCCACTTCCCGATACCAATGCCCGGACTTCGGGCGTGCTCATCCAGTCCCTAATGCTTTCTACACTCCCAGGGCTAGCGCGAATGCACTTCAATGCCGTAGATGTGCGTGACGTAGCCGCTGCCCATCTCGCCGCAATGATTACGCCCGAGGCCGCCGGTCAACGCTTTATTTGTGTATCCGATTCGTTCTGGATCAAGGATGTGGCGCTCCTTTTGAAAGAGAAATATGCGGACAAAAGCTATAAGATCAAAACCAATGTTTTCCCAAACTGGATGGTGCGATTCGTAGCGATCTTCAGCAAAGAAGCCCGCGCAACTGTCGATGCGCTTGACCAGGAATTACATGTAGACAATTCTCGCATCAAGGAAGTATTAAATTGGCATCCACGCGATATGAAAGAGATGGTGCTCTCGATGGCAGAGAGCATGATCGAATTAGACATGGTCTAAAAAATAAAAAACTCTCCTTGCAAGGAGAGTTTTTTATTGGGTAGGAAACGCTTACCAGATTGTTTCTACGTCATATAAATTAATCAAATCATCTTTCGTAATTAGAGGCAGAGATTCTAGTTGACTTTGCGCAATTAAAAGCCGATCGAAGGGATCAGCATGATGATTCGGCAGCTCATATATTTTTGTTGCATGGCTAATTTCTATTGGCAGTGCCTGAAAACGATGCAAACTAATCCGGTTGGCTATATATTTTGCAGGTTCTTCTGGCAAAACCAACCGCCCCTTTGCCACCTTTATGGCAATCTCCCAAGCACTCGCAGAAGAGAGGTAAATTTCATTTTCTCCATCTGCAATAATCTCCTGCGCTTTCTCTGAGAGTTGCGAATCGCCCAAGTTCCACCAAAGAAAAGTATGTGTATCAAGAAGATATTTCATAACTCAAACTCAGGCAAAGGATCATCAAAATTATCTTTGATAATAATCTTACCTTTATCAAGACCAGACGTGCGCGGTGCAAGACTCTCCTTCTCAAAAGGGAGCAAACGCACAATAGGATTACCTGCTTTGGCAATAATGATTTCTTCCCCGCTCATTACACGAGCAAGCAGCTTAGAAAAATGGGTCTTTGCTTCGTGGATATTATATACAGTCATATCACACCTCCGCCCTCATTATAGACTAAGCCATAGACTAAGTCAATTCTTTAGCGAAGTCTGCGTCGCTAAAGAAAAAACATATCACAAGCCTATTATCGAAGAGAGCGCGCCAATTACGAGAATGACAATAATCGTGGCGACAAGTGCACCACAGCCCCAGCCTACAGAGACTCTTCGGCTCTGAGCAGATGTAATACCCGGTTCCAATCTGCGGATATGGCGTACAACCTGCCTGCCTGCAAACATACCCGTCAGAAACCAGACCACGCCAACCAAGAGAAAGAAAACCAGCAGGATGATCAGAACGAGCACGATAACTTCGCCAATTGCATTCCCAATTCCTGCACCCAGACATTCTCCAAAACCAAGCCCTTCACAGCTGACATCATTTCCTTGAATCGAGATTGCGCCCAGGGCAACCATGAGCGCGGTTACAACACCTGAAACCACCATCCCAAGTGGACCACTGATCGCCCAAATGCGGATCGTGGGCGACATATGCTTCCAGGAAATACTTGGGGCATTCGGTCGCAAAGCCAGCATAGTGAAGAGACCTGCAAATAATCCGCCGACAAATCCCCCAGCCCCACCACTAAAGAGAAGCACAAAAAGGATAGGGAAAATCTCACTCCCATCGGATTCGTTTTGTCCGATCAACAAGCCCAATAAAAGTAGACAAATAATCAGCCAGAAAGCTGTCCAGCCGCCACCCCAGGCAAAGGCCCAGCCAGGAATTTTTCGAAAAACGACACTTAAGCCAACTTTCGTTTCGCCACGCATAAAAGGTTTTTCATAACCTTCCACTTTCACGGCACCTACAGCTATCAAACCATCCACAAGTTCCTGAAAATTTTCTCTGTAGCTGCCCATGCGCAGATCGAGAGTCTGGATATCGTGTACTAGCGCAGCGAATTCGCCTGTCCATTTAGCAGGGCGATATAAAACAGGAATGATTGGTTTTCCAAGCTCCAATGCCTTATTAACTTCTTCACGCACATACCGCGATTCGGCTGCGTCTGGCGAGAGTACCAGCACAAAAGCCTTGCACTCGCGGATTCCATCCATGATCTCATCATGCCAATTTTGGCCAACCTGAATCGCAGACTGATCAAACCACGCTCCGGCAACACGTGTATCCAGATCGGCAGCCAGACGGGTAACAAATTCCTGATCTCGACGAGAATAAGAGATGAAAATATCTTTGTCCATGAGGAACTCCTTTTAGAACCAATAAAGAAAGGGTATGAACATCATACCTTAAAAACAGCGTCTCTCAGAAAAAAATATGCAATTGACCTATAATACGAAGGAAAGCTATTTATATGACACAATCCAATAATCCAATTGGGTATACAAAGGATACGAGGTCACCATGAATAAAAGAGAAGTTGTGTTGAGTTTATTAAATCCCGATACCCCAACACCTTATATCCCTGCTGCATTTTTCCTGCATTTTGACCCTCGCGACCACCACGGGCAGGCAGCGATCGATAAACATCTTGAATTCTTCAAATATACAGGTATGGATCTTGTAAAAATTCAATATGAAAATGTATTCCCCAATCGCCCCGAGATCATCACTCCCGCAGACTGGGAGAAAATGCCCTGCTACGGCGAAGAATTTTACGAAGACCAATGGCATATTGTCGAGAAACTGGTTTCTGCCGCAAAAAAGGATGCGCTGGTCGTGATGACTTTATACTCACCCTTCATGTGCGCGGAACAATCCATCAGTAAAGAGCTTCTCGCTCAGCATCTACTGGAAGATCGTGATAAAACAAAAAAGGGGATAGAGACCATCACTGAGAGCCTGATGATTTTTGTCAAAGGCTGCATAGAACGTGGAATTGATGGCTTTTATCACTCCACGCAGGGAGGGGAAACGCATCGTTTCGAAGCTTCACCCATCTTTGATGAGTGCATTAAACCCTACGATTTGGCATTGATGGATGAGATCAATATCCAGTGCGATTTCAATATCCTTCACGTCTGCGATTATCGTGGCGAATACGCCGACTTCACCTCCTACCTGGATTACCCCGGTCACCTGGTCAGCACGCCCCTAAAATGGGGGGAGAAAAATCTCAAGCTCAAAGAAGTTGCCGAGATATTCAAACGTCCCGTCATGGGTAGATTAGACCGACACGGGATCATCACCAAAGGCAGCAAAAATGAAATTGTCGCTGCGGTCAACGCTGTTTGCGATGAAGCCCCAGAAAAATTTATGCTCGGCGCAGACTGTACGCTGCCCAGCGATATTGACTGGGAGAATGTCAAAACTGCCATTGACGCAGCGCATAATTACGAAAGGTAAATGTAATCAAAAACTCTCCCGATTGGGAGAGTTTTTGATTACATTTAGAATTGAAAGAGAGTAAATCATTCTCTACATCGCTATTTGGAATTAATAATTTTCTCCGCTATCAAGTAAATTCTTGTGCCCAGATCATTTGGCCATCGTTGCCTTGGCATAACATCCAAACTTCTCGCTCTCTCGATTGCATTTTCTACAAAAGGAAGAAAAGGAGAAGTATCAAGATTGCTTTTATTGTAGCTTCCATTCAAATTTAACAATTCGACATCCAAACGGGTTCTATCGCTTTTTCTGCTTGGCTTTCTGTTTTCCCTGAACTCTTGCAGGGTTTCTTCATCATACTCAGCCAAATCTTTTATATGTAGCAGAAGCCATATCTCAAAACATGGATTGCTCACAGCATAACCGTAGCCTTTTTGTCTACACAAAGCAGCAACTTCGGATAATTTTTCTCCCCAACGATCAACATCTACGACCACCCAGAGTTCATCATCTTGACGAAGATTGTATTCATTTTTAAAATCATTCAAGGCATTAATAACTTTTACAGGATCACTGCCATCATCAGGTCTCTCCAAAACTTCTACATGAATTCTTGACCTTGGATACTTATCCAATAAATCGTCAAAATACTTCTTCTCTGTCTTTTCACCTTCTGCCGCGATAATTAATAATCGAAAATCTCTAAACCCACTTCGACGTGTTCGTGAAACAAATCGTTTTTTTGCCACAAGTATTCCCTCCTAAAAAGTTTTTTTACCAATCATTGGAATTGCGCCAAATCTTCCTTTCAAATACCCCCTTCGAATGTTTTTATCGTAGCGGGGTGTAAATTCCTCCAGCGAATAAAGTGACGTTGCCCCTCCTTGATCTTTCTCCACAAACCAAATTTCATCTCTCCGTAAAAGATCAAAAGAAAGAAGATTGGCATCATGGGTAGTCACAAGAATTTGATTATGACTATCCTGACTCAAAAAATCTTGAATCAAATCATAACTTAAATTGGGGTGCAAGCTCCTGTCTAGCTCATCAATGACATAAACTTTGGATGTATCCTGAGGGCTGGTCACAATCGGGAGCAAATCCATTAAACGAATAGTCCCATCTGATTCTTCCTCTGTATCAAAAAAAATCTCTTCCTGCGAATTCCCCACTTTATGCTTCAACATAAATTTCGACATTTCCACCTTCCCCTGCTTATCCTTCTTAAGTAAATATCTTTGTCCTCGCACTCTTTCCATGATGCTTGTTTCATCACCAGGTTTCAACTCTTCCAAAATTGCATCAAGTAAACCTTCTGGAAGCTCTACTTCAGGCGATACTTTTTGTAAACCAAAACCACAGACGCCTGTACCTGATTTTTCAAGATAATCTACAGTTGCAATCGTATTTTCATTGCTTATATCTAAATCTAAATCAGAACGACTTTCAGGATATATAATAGCAAGATTTTCAAACCAACTAAAAACATCTTTGAAGTATTCTACATTACTATCAATACTTTCATTCAGAAAAAGCTGGTTTGGACGAGTACCAAGAGCTACAAGTTTCAAAAAATCTTCATTTTGCCCATCAGCATATTTAATATTATCAAATGTAACTATTGCTTTTCTTTTGGCGTTTGTAATTCGTTCAAAAATTTTAACAGTCGTAGTTTTCTTAATTTGGTGCAACCACTCTTCTATTACCACATCATTATCAATTTCAAAACCGTAGAGATAATCAGTACCATTCTGTCGTATTTCAAATTCAAATTTTGTTGGTCTTTTTGCAAACGATGCATCTAACTTAAATGGACGAAAAGGAAGTTTCTTTCCCGCCTTAACACCTCGCAAAATAAATCTTTTAGCAAAGCTTATGGCTTTTATCAAATTTGATTTACCTGAGGCATTTGCGCCATAGACAACACCAGCCCGCAAAAGATTAACGGCATTACGTCCAGTACCACCAGAAACGATATGATTTGGATGTATTCTAGTCCGTCCGGGAATCATTGAAAACTCAACTTCATCCTTAAACGAAAGAAAGTTTTGCACACGAAAGCGAATAAGCATAATTTTCTCCTCTCATCAAGAGATTATTTCTCTTTATTTTACCATAAAAACAATATAAACAGCAAATTATGTGCAGCTTGCGAGCTTTTTTCTCTTAATTTTACCTTAAAAACTATCCGCCACATACTCCCCCCACACCCCGCGCAGAATATTCGCAACCTCGCCTAGAGTTATATCGTTTTCAACGGCTTCAATGAAGAGAGGCATCAAATTCTTTGTGCCTTTTGCCGCGCTCTCAATTTTAACGCGCAACTCAGCTACTTTGGCATCATCTCTATTCTCTCGTAGCTTCGCCAGCTTGGCTCGCTGGGATTGTTCTATTGCGGGGTCTACAGCCATGCGTTCTATGTCTATATTTTCATCCACCTGGAATTTATTCACGCCGACCACAATATCTTCATTACGCTCAATCGCTTTTTGGGCATCATAGGCAGCGTTCTGGATTTCACGCTGCATATAGCCGCGTTCAATTGCGTTCAGCGCGCCGCCCATTTCGTCAATTTTTGCTATATATTCTTCGGCACGTTTTTCGATTTCATCGGTCAGATGCTCAATCAGGTATGACCCTGCCAGCGGATCAACCGAATCCGCTACGCCAGATTCGTGGGCGATGATTTGTTGCGTCCGCAAGGCTACACGCACAGACTTCTCTGTCGGGAGCCAGAGGGCTTCGTCCATTGAGTTGGTATGCAGAGATTGTGTCCCGCCGAAGACGGCTGCCAACGCCTGAATGGTCACGCGTGCCACATTATTTTCGGGTTGTTGCGCGGTCAGGGTCGAGCCAGCGGTTTGGGTATGGAATCGCAGCCGCCACGATTTGGGGTCTTTTGCTCCAAAACGCTCTTTCATCGTGCGCGCCCACAATCGGCGAGCGGCGCGGTATTTGGCAATTTCTTCGAGCAAATTATTATGCGCGTTGAAGAAAAACGAGAGTTGCGGGGCAAATTTATCCACGTCCAAGCCCGCGTCAATCGCCGCCTGCACATACGCCATCCCGTTTGCCAACGTAAACGCCATCTCCTGCACCGCCGTTGAGCCAGCTTCACGGATGTGATACCCCGAAATGCTGATCGTATTCCAGCGCGGCACTTCGGCCTGGCAATATTGAAAAACATCCGTTATCAGGCGCATCGAGGGCGTGGGCGGGTAAATATAAGTCCCCCGCGCAACATATTCTTTGAGAATATCATTTTGGATCGTGCCGCGTAGTTTGCGAATATCCGCGCCTTGTTTTTTAGCAACGGCGATGTACATAGCAAGCAAAATAGCAGCAGGCGCGTTGATGGTCATCGACGTAGAAACTTTTTCAAGCGGAATCTCGTAGAAGAGTTGTTCCATATCTTTTATGGATGAAATGGATACCCCAACTTTTCCGACCTCCCCAGCCGCAAGCGGATCGTCAGCATCGTACCCGATTTGAGTCGGGAGATCGAACGCGACAGATAAACCTGTTTGCCCATTATCAAGCAGATACCGGTACCGAGCATTCGACTCTTCGGCAGAGGCGTAACCAGCATACTGACGCATTGTCCAGAAACGTCCACGATACATAGTCGGCTGAACGCCGCGCGTAAACGGGTAATCACCTGGGAACCCCAGAGATGCTTCATAATCGGTAGCAAGCTCAGGGTCTAGAGCGAGGCGAGGCACTTCAATCCCAGAAGAAGTTTTAAATTCATCCTTCCGCTCTGTAAACTTTTCAAGTCTTTTTTCCCAACGTTTCTGTGCATCTTGCATAGTAGTCATTTTGTCACCATGATTAAGGATTTATATCTATTATAATATCAAGTAGTGCATTGCATCTGACAAGATGCGTTGCACTGCGGGTCTTTTCTTAAAACCCGAACTGCAACGCACTTTATCCCCCTTACGGGGGCAGGCAAGTGCAATGCAGTTCTGCTGGACTGAAAATACAAGGAGCTACCATGAAAGTGATCGCAAATATCGCAGCAGCTATTTTGATCTTTTTCGGCGTAATGTTCATCTGGGGGGCTTTTGGCTCTAATCCGCAACCTGCATGGGTAGGCGTGGGCGGCGTGAGCGTGGCAATCGGCTTCGGCTTGATTTGGTTTGCGCAACGTAAGCCCAAAGCTACTCCGGGGGAAGAAAGCGTTTCTGTAAATATCGATCTGCCCGGTGAAGTAAAAATGAAAACGATGAAGTGCGAAGCCTGTGGGGGCGCGATCACGAGCAAAAATATCGAATTGCAATCTGGCGCACCAATGGTGGTCTGCCCATATTGTGAAACAACCTATCAATTAAATGAAGAACCGAAGTGGTAAATAATTTAGAACAGAAAAAGGATTTTAATGAAACGACGCTTATTTGCTTTTTTTATTATATCTGTGCTTGTTTTTAGCTTAAGAACAAGCGTATTTGCACAATCCTATTCTCTTGAGTTGACTGAAGAAACTGTTCATGTCTACTGGAACACAGACGGAACACTGTCTTTGGATTACACCTTATTATTTAGAAACAATCCTGACGCACGCGCTATTGAATTTATCGATATCGTGCTCCCAGACAATAATTATATTGTCAGCGAAGTCTCTGCCGAAACAAATGGTCATGCGCTAAGTGTCGAGGAAAAATATCAGGGCAAGGGACCGGGCATAGCAGTGGATTTAGGGGAATATGCTATTCCGGCTGGAGAAAATGGTTATATATACGTATCTATAGCCCGCATTGAGAATGTACTCAACCCCGATGCTGATACGAACTACGCTAGCGCAACTTTTAGCCCAACTTGGTATGGTAGCCAATATATGACCGGAAATACCAATTTGACCGTCATATTCCACTTCCCTCCTGACATTTCAGCCGAAGAGATACGTTACCATATCCCCAGCGATAATTGGGGAGGTAGTCAAGAACCAGAAATTTCTACGGATGAGATGGGAGGTATTACCTACACTTGGCATGATGAGAAAGCTAATGGCAATACCCAATATACTTTTGGCGCATCTTTTCCAAACAGCTATATCCCTGCTTCTGCAATTGTAGAACCAGCGTCAACAGAAGTTACTGCATTTTCTCTCAGCCCAATTTTTTATATCCCTGTTTTAGTCTTTTTCATGAGTATTGGCATAGCTTGGTTTATTCAGCATAGAACAAGTGCTAATTCGGATAAAGATTAATCTTAAACGACAGTTTTATGGCTAGATAGTTTCATCCATAGGTAGTAAAGGAGCTTTCATGAAGCGACGATTATTTGCTCTCCTCATTGTTTTCTCGCTAGTTTTTGGCCTGACTTCCAGTGTTTTTGCTCAGTCTTATTCTTTTACGCTTGAAAAAGAAGAGGTTCACGTCTACTGGAACGATGACGGCTCCATGTCTGTAGATTATGTTTTTGTTTTTCAGAATAATCCCGGCGCGCACGCGATCGATTTTGTTGATGTTGGGATGCCCAACTACAATTTTCGAAACAGCTCTATCACTGCTGAAGTAGATGGCAACCCAGTGAGCATTTCTTCTGATTATCAGGGGAGCGGTTCAGGATTTGCTGTCGATTTGGGCTCTTACGCCATCCCCGCAGGCGGACGTGGACAAGTACATGTTTATGTGGGCTATATAGACGAAGTTCTCCACTTAGACGATAACGACGATGAATATGCCAGCGCCGTTTTTGGCACGACCTGGTTTGGCAGCCAATATGTAACCGGGAACACCGATCTAACCGTCTCCTTACATTTGCCCCCCGGAATTCAACCCGAGGAACCGCGCTATCACACTCCCGAAAGTTGGTATGGCAACTCAGAGCCAGAAAGCTATATGGATGGCAATGGGCGCGTGACCTATACATGGCACGACCCAAATGCGAACGGATATACCCAATATACATTTGGCGCATCCTTCCCGAAAAGTTATGTGCCTGCATCGGCAATTATTACGCCTTCGCTTTTCGACCGCTTGGGCATTTCAGAAGACGATATTGTTGGGGCACTCATGTGCTGCGGTTTCGCCTTTTTCTTTATGGGGATTCCCATTCTTTCGGGCATTTCACAACGCAAGCGCAAAATGAAATATATGCCGCCCAAGATCGCCATAGAAGGACATGGCGTAAAACGTGGTCTAACAGCGGTCGAATCGGCGATCCTGATGCAGGAGCCGCTCGACAAAGTGATGACCATGATCCTCTTTGGCGTCATCAAAAAGAACGCTGCCGAAGTCACCAAACGTGATCCGCTCAGACTAAAAGTCGCCGATCCGCTCCCGCAGAAATTACATAAATATGAAAAAGAATTTCTCGCAGCCTTCGCCGACGGGAAAAATAACCGCGCCAATCAGCGCAAGAAGATGCAAAAGGTAACCGTCAATCTGGTTGAGAGTGTTGGCAAAAAGATGAAAGGATTCAGCCGCAAAGAAACAATTGCCTACTATAAAAATATCATGGAACGCGCCTGGAAACAGATCGAAACCGCGAACACACCCGAGATCAAGAGCCAAATGTACGACGAAGCCCTCGAGTGGACGATGCTGGACGAGGATTTCAATGATCGCACACGGGATACCTTCAATCGTGGCCCTGTTTTTGTGCCCATGTGGTGGGGACGTTACGATCCTTCCTATAGTCGGCCTGCTACCGCCGCATCAAGACCTTTCTCGACCCCATCAGCATCCGCGCCAAGCGGTAAAAGTGTGGCATCTTCCATGCCCCAACTCCCCGGCGCAGATTTCGCCGCATCCGTTGTCGGCGGCGCACAGAATTTCTCAGAAAAAGTGGTTGGCAACCTGAACGATTTCACCAGCGGCGTAACGAAAAAAACCAATCCGATTCCCGTTTCCACATCCAGCGGACGCAGCAGCGGTGGTGGTGGCTGCGCCTGTGCCTGTGCTTGCGCGGGTTGTGCCTGTGCTTGTGCTGGTGGTGGACGATAATCCAAAACTTGGACATTTTGGAGTCCAACGTCTCCAGACGTTGGGTATTCATTATCCCGAAATCTGGAGATTTCTAACTCCACTCAAGGGTAGCACAAAAATGCTAAAAAATGGTGTCTATAGAGAAGCGAAAAATAACCCTCCACATCTCTTCGTGGACGATTCTCTATATATGTTTACCGCTTCCACTTATAAACAACAGCCTTATCTACGCACCGATGAACGCAAACTTGATTGGATCAACGCATTTCTAAAGGCTTCTGAAATTTATCAATGGGAAGTTCTTGCATGGGTCGTTCTTGATAACCATTACCATACTATGCTTCGCTCTCCAAAAAACACCCTAAACATGGATAAATTTATTGGTAGTTACCATAAATTCACCGCCCGAAAATGGAATCGAGAAGACCAGCTTCTGGGACGCAAAATCTGGTGGAATTACTGGGATACTTGCATACGGTCAGAAAATGACTATTGGGCAAGATTAAGCTATATTTTCTCAAACCCAGTCAAACATGGGCTCGTTGACGAGCCTGAAGACTACCTTTTTAGCAACTATAAAGACTTTTTATCAGCAGAAACTTGGGCTGGTTTAGCTTCAGATGGAGATATAAATGATATTCCAGAATTTTAGTGGTATGAAAGAAAAATTGTCCAATATCTGGAGATTTTGGACTCCAATGTCTCCAGACATTGGAAATTCAACATTCCGAAGTCTGGAGACTTCGGACTCCGCCTGCCTGTTCCACTATCTCCACGAAAACGGCGACGAAAAATCCCGCATCCATCTGCGTCTCGACCCGGATGGGCACGGGACGCTGATCGTGAATGCCAATCAGGTCATGCACCTGAATCCGACGGCAGCGTTGATGGCATATCTCCTGCTCGAAGAAAAGAGCGAAAAAGAGATCATTAAAACATTGCGTAGTGCGTATTCCGTAACGCAAGAGCAGATTTTAGCAGACCTTGAAACTTTGAATTTTCAGCTTGAAAACCTGATTCGCCCTGACGGTGCTTGCCCCGTTCACGATCTTGAACTCGAAATGAATATGCCCTTTAGCGCACGCCCCTCTGCGCCCTACCGCATGGATTTGGCACTGACTTACAAATGCAACAACGATTGCGCCCATTGCTATAACGCCCGCGAACGGACTTTTCCCAGCCTGAACGTAGATGAATGGAAGACCATTCTCGATAAAACCTGGGATTTGGGCATTCCGCATATCGTTTTTACGGGCGGCGAACCAACGCTTATGGATTTCCTGCCTGAGTTGATCGCCCATGCTGAAAAAAACGGCCAGATAACAGGATTGAATACCAACGCGCGCCGTTTGGCGGATAAAAACTATCTCGACAAACTGGTGTCCGCAGGGTTGGATCACGTCCAAATCACGGTCGAATCGGATGACGTAGAAATCCACGATGCAATGGTCGGCGCAAAGGCTCATAAACAGACCATCCAGGGCTTGAAAAATGTGCTTGAAAGCCCACTATACGTGATGACGAATACGACCATGCTACAGGATAATGTCCACACCATCCCCGCTACGCTGGATTTTCTGGCAGAGTTAGGCGTACCCACCATCGGATTGAATGCGCTGATTTATTCCGGTCACGGCACAACGGTCGGAACGGGTTTGCCCGAAAATGAGCTGGCTCCGCTGCTCGAAATGGCGCAGTTAAAAACGCAAATGCGCGGGCAAAAACTGATCTGGTATACGCCCACCCAATATTGTAATTTTGACCCGATGCAGCTCGATTTAGGTATTAAAGGCTGCACAGCTGCACTCTATAATATGTGTATTGAGCCAGATGGTGCGGTACTGCCCTGCCAATCTTATTACACGCCGGTCGGCAATCTTTTACACGATAGCTGGGATTCGATATGGAATCACAAGCTCTCGGTGCAATTACGTGAACGACAAAATTTACCAGAAAAATGTGGCGATTGCGACCTGCTAGCTGAGTGTGGTGGCGGTTGCCCATTGCAATTTGAAGAAAACGATTTTGTAAAACTCGATTTACTAGAAATTTCGTAGAATCATCCACAGATGTAGATATAAAAATCTGTCGATAAAAAAGGAGTGTTTTATGAGCATCCTAAACAGCGTCCGAGATTTTTTCACCCCTGCCAAACCCCTCCCTGCTGGCGCATTACATTTTCAGCCGCCCGAAGATGATGAAATTCCTTATCGCCTCCATTTGCGGATGCATGGCGATGGAAATAGTCTCCTTGTCGTTAATGCCGCAACGGTGCTGCATCTCAACCCCACCGCCACCGAATACGCCTATCATTTCATCAAAGGCACGCCCCTCGACGAAACGGCGAAAAGGGTCGCAAAGCGCTACCGCGTTAAAGAAGCACAAGCGCTCGAAGATTTTCAGATTTTCTCCGACCGGATAGAAACTCTCGTCCACACAGAAGACCTGGATCCTGTTTCTTATCTGGGATTTGAGCGCGTCACGCCCCATTCGGGGGGATTAACTGCCCCGCTGCGTTTGGATTGCGCCCTAACCTATAATCTGCCCGAAGGCATTTCTGCCGACGACGCGCCCACGAAACGAGTCGACCGTGAGCTTGCTACCGCTGAATGGACATCTATTCTCGACAAGGCTTGGGGCGTTGGAATCCCGCACGTTACATTTACTGGTGGAGAACCTACCCTGCGTGAAGATCTCCCCGAACTCATCGCCTACGCCGAAGCAAAAGGGATGGTCAGCGGTCTTCTTAGTGATGGGCTAAAACTCGCTGATGCTACCTATTTCAACACCCTCCTCCAAACAGGATTGGATCATCTGCTCTTTATTTTGCATCCTGAAAACGAGAAATCTTGGGCAGCACTCGATGTTATTTTGCCCGAAGATTTGCACACCACTGTTCACCTGACAATTAACGACGAAAATGCAAAGGATGTAGAGCAAATTATCGAAAGATTGAGCAATCTTGAGATCAACGCGCTTTCGCTTAGTGGCACCCCTGCTCACGATGAAATTCTGCAACTTGCACAGGAGCAAGCCGCAAACAAGGGCCTTTCGTTGACTTGGGATCTCCCCGTCCCCTACTCGGCAAATCATCCCGTTGCTCTGGAAACGACAGAAGAACACGTCCCCGAGGGCGCCGGAAAAATATGGCTTTACGTAGAACCCGATGGCGACGTGCTTCCGATGCAGGGCATGGCCGATCAAATTCTAGGCAATTTCTTAAGAGATGATTGGTCAGATATATGGAAAAATTAGATGGGCATCTTTGATGCTCTTTGGATTATCGGCTTACTCATCTATCAGATCGGGATTTATATTCCGCGTGTACGGGCTTATAAAGTCAAAAAACGCGTTACGTTGGTTGCATTGCCCGGTGATATTTTTCTCGAACTAAGTACCTGGGTCTTTTGGCAACTTGCGCCTTTTTTCTATATCTTTGGAGAGCTGCTTTCCTTTGCCGATTACAATCTCCCGAATTGGGCAAGCTGGATCGGTGTTCTGATCTTTGGCGCTTCAATTTGGCTTTATGGGCGCGCTTATGCTGATCTTGGTACAAATTGGTCTGCTCGGATGGAAATTTTGACAGAACAATCACTTGTTACAAATGGCGTTTATGCCTATATTCGGCATCCTGTTTATGCAGCCATGTTCCTTTGGGCAATTGCCCAGCCTTTGCTCCTCCACAACTGGATAGCAGGCTTTGGTTTGCTCGCTCTTTTTACGCCGCTCTACCTAACACGCATGCCTCGCGAAGAAAAAATGCTCACAGAGCATTTCGGCGAAGCCTATCAAAGCTATATGCAAAAAACAAATCGTCTTACACCATTCCCTCGGAGATAAATGTGACAAATCTAAAAGCTAAGAAAGCCCAAACTCGTTTTGAAGAAGAATTTTCTTGTTCTCAATCTGTGCTTTCTACCCTCGCCCCCGAACTGGGTCTTGATGAAAAAACTGCGCTCAAAATTGCTTCCGCTTTTGGTGGTGGAATGATGCGTCACGGCGAAGTTTGCGGTGCCGTGACCGGCGCATTAATGGTCTTGGGTTTGAAATACGGTTCATCCAACCCAGATGAAGAAGAAGATGTTCGCGAAGCCAGTCAGGAATTAATGAAACGTTTCAAGGAAAAAAATGGTTCCTTACTTTGCAGAGAACTGCTCGGCTATCACTTGATCATCCCCGAAGAATTGGAAGCAGCAAAAGAAAGCGGTATTTTCACAAAGGTCTGCCCGCTTATGGTGCACAACGCAACGACTTTGGCAGAAGAAATAATGAAGGATAAAAAACGGTAGGAGATAAGCTATGGAAGAAAGACGAAAGATCCCTCGCAAATATCTAATGGCATATTCATCAGTCTATGAGCAAAGCACAGGGAAAATGCTCGGTTATCTCAGTGACCTGACTCTCGAAGGCCTAATGGTGATCGGCAAAGAAAAACTCGAAATTGGCAAAGAGACCGAAATTCGCATAGACCTGCCAGAAATCCCCGCCTTTGAAGAAAATCAATTGCAAATTGGTGTCCGTATTATTTGGGTACAACCCGATCTTGACCCGCGCCTGAATAATATCGGATTTAACTTCATAGAACTCCCGGAAGAACAGAAACCTATAATTTCGGAAATGATCGAAATCTATGAATTTCGACGTGAGAACTAGCACAAAAAAGCCACTATGACAAATCTCCCTCCCTATAACGCCTACTGGGTAGCGCCCGATCAATTTATGGCAGGCGAATACCCCGGCCATCGCTATAACGAAGAGCAAACACCAGCCCGCTTGGATGCGCTTCTCAAAGCAGGCATTAGCACCTTTATTGATCTCACTGAACCGCACGAACGCGTTCCCTACGAAGCAGTTTTACGCGAAAGGGCGGGCTATTATGGTGTTGAAGTCCAATATCATCGTTTCTCCATCGGAGATTTTGGCACGCCATCGCCTGAAAATATGCGCGCCATTCTTGATATGATCCATAATCTCCTCGCTCACGGGAGAAAACCCTATATCCATTGCTGGGCGGGGATGGGACGCACAGGCACAGCAGTGGGCTGCTATCTCGTCGAAACAGGTATGAGCGGCGCAGAGGCCCTCCTAAAAGTTGACAAACTCTGTTATTACGCACCCTCCCCGCAAACAAAAGGGCAAAAAGATTTTGTAAGAAATTGGAAAAAATGAAAAGCTGGCATAAACGCTATCTTCAACAAGCGAATTGGACAAAAGAATTACGCGCCTATATTTTTAAAGAAATAGGATTAAATAAAGAATCACGTGTCCTTGAAGTGGGATGCGGCACGGGGGCAATTCTTTCACAGGTCGATTTCCCCGTACACGGACTTGATATTGAGCTTGCTTCCGTTAAAGAAGCAAAAATCCACACCCAAGGCAAATCCCCTTTAATTTGCGCCGACACATTCTCTCTCCCTTATGCAGATGCGAGCTTTGATATTGTTTTCTGTCATTTTTTGCTGCTCTGGTTAGCGGAACCGCAACAAGCAATCAAAGAGATGATGCGCGTCACGCGGACGGGTGGGCATATCATCGCTTTTGCCGAGCCAGATTATAGTAAACGTGTTGATAAGCCTGATTCGCTCGCAAAACTTGGGCAATGGCAAAGAGATGCTTTGCAAAAGCAGGGGGCAAATACCAGTATGGGGGCGGGTTTGGCGGAACTTTTTTATGGGGCCGGTATCACGATCATTGAAGCGGGAACAATTTCAACATCCCGGCGCGAAGCGATGAATGCTGATGAACGCGCAAATGAATGGGAAACTATCGAAGCTGATTTAACGGGCATCATCCCGGATGAAAATATCCAAAAAATGAAGCGTTTAGACTTTGCTGCCTGGGAGCGTGGGGAGCGAGTTCTATACGTTCCGACGCATTATCTTTGGGGCAAAAATAAAGTATAATGCCTTCCATCATTTTGGAGGTTTTTTTTGGAATCTGAAGTATTAGCTGAGCACGAAGTTGCGACAGTACCCATTGAGAAAAAAGGAAGTATATTACGCTTTTTGCTTGATCTATTGGAAACAATAGCTTTATCGGTTGTGCTTTTTCTGGGGATCAATGCACTGACTGCCCGCGTTATGGTAGAGGGCTTTAGTATGCGCCCCACCCTAGAAAACGGAGAGTATGTTTTGGTCAATAGAATGGCGTACCGTTCTGAATCCCCAGCATATGGTGATGTCGTTGTCTTTCACTTCCCTATTGACCCTGACCAAGATTTTATTAAGCGTGTCATTGGTCTTCCTGGAGATGAAATCAAAATACAGGATGGACAAGTAAAGGTAAATGGACGTATTTTAGATGAGGTTTATATTGCTGCTGCTCCCCAATATGTAGGAAGCTGGCATGTACCAGCCGAACAAGTTTTTGTTTTAGGTGATAATAGAAATAACTCTTCTGATTCACATTCCTGGGGTCCAGTACCTTTGGAGAATTTGATAGGGAAAGCAATTTTTGCCTATTGGCCTCCGCCCGAATGGAAAATACTTGAACACGTACGAATTTATCAGTAATAGTGAGAACGAATAAAAAACAACGAAGCTAGTACTTTGTTGAACTCTTATGAGAAAAAAAGAAGAAAAAAGAGAGAGTTATCCTTGTAGGGAATGCCAAGCCGGTATTGTGCACCCTCATCATGTTACCTATTTCACCTGGTTGAAAGATGAGCTAATTACCGTGCCCAATTTCCCGGCATGGATCTGCGACCTATGCGGAAAGCGGGAATACGACCAGCGTGCAATTTCTTGGCTGACGATGTTGCTAAACCCCAACGCTGGGCGCAAAGTTGAAGAAAAGAAAAATAAGCCGTCATATTCGCAACATTCAGGAGATGGCGCAACGCCCGCTACAAAATAGTTCATCAATAGGAGAGAAGTATGCAACAATCACGCACTCACCATTTTGTTCCTGTCGATATTCTTACGAATAGCTATCGCGTTGTAGGAAAGATGATGGTCTCAAATACTGGCGTGGTCGGTTTGTTGAATAACCCGAATACTTCTTTTATGGAAATCCACGATGCGCGGCTGGCTCGTATTCATATGCCAACGAAGCTCGCTGACCATTTTGAGATCATCCGCCTTACAAAAACGAATCTTTTAATTGTTTCGTTAAATCGCCGCGAAGATATAGGTCCCCAATCTTTAGCAAGAGCTGGATATGTAACAACCAAACAGCACGAGGTTTTGGTTACAATGCAAAACTATGAGATGGAAGGATCTATCGAGTGGCAGGGGCGTTTTGATTTTAGGGTTTTAATGGCAGAGGGGACGCGAGATTTTATTCCGCTATATAATGCTAAGGTAACGGGGGTATTGATTCCTACTTTGAAAATTCAATCATCCGTTATGCTTTTTAATCGCACTCAAGTCGATCTAATGGGGCTTATGAGTCAACGTAAGAAGGAAGAAGAATAATTCAATCTGTTTATTTGAATTTCAAAAAAATTGCTTGACCTATGCCTCCCTGCGTGATAGAATTCTGCTCGCTTGATTTTCAAGCCCCCATCGTCTAGGGGACCAGGACGTGACCCTTTCAAGGTCAAGACCGGGGTTCGAATCCCCGTGGGGGCACCTAGCTATAGACACAGTATAAGTGTCAGCACGACCATTCGCCCACAATGGCGATATGAGAGAAAAAAACGACCCTAACAGGTCGTTTTTTTGTTAACCAAGTATGCCTAAAAAACACAAATGTGCCAAACAAAGACCGAAGTAGCTATGTAAATCTGCTCGCGTAAGGTGCAAAAACCTCAACCCAAATATTTTACTCGTAAAAATGCTAACTCCAGCTCTGTTTTAATTATTGGTAAAATGACCTCATCTTTCACAATTGGAGCATAAAACCAGATGGGTTGGTTCATTCTCAAGCACATTTTCTCCACCCTTTTAGCCATCGTCAACCTCAGGTGATTATCCGATCAGGAAAAAGATTTGGAAATCCTAGTGTTGCGTCAACAACTATCCATCTTGCAACGCAAACATAAACATCCAATCAAACCCAGCAGGGTTGAGAAACTGACCCTTAGCGTTCTGGACACCAAACTCAAGCGAACCACTCATCAAACTGCAAATCAACTCCGGGATGTCATCCGTATCTTTCAGCCTGAAACTGTGCTACGCTGGCATCGGGAATTAGTTCGTCGAAAATGCACTTATCCCAACAAAAACAAGGGTGGACGACCATCGATCAGCAAGGAAACTGAAAGCCTGCGCTCAACGACAATTAGAATTACCCATCACGTTGCGTCAGGTAATAATCTTACTTTGAATCACAGTTGCCGGGAATAGAAAACGGATTTTCAACGTTCATTTTGTCATCAAATTGTTCAATTCGCCATTGTT
>Ga0233430_1001901_pt1 | contig 26255 bp, 26 predicted proteins | sample SI_118_April2016_2_FD_179883 | JGI IMG/M metagenome (GOLD analysis project Ga0233430, IMG submission 179883) | Seawater microbial communities from Saanich Inlet, British Columbia, Canada - SI_118_April2016_150_MG | ecosystem: Environmental > Aquatic > Marine > Inlet | place: Canada: British... | reverse complement strand
TGGGTGTCACAATGTTGAGTGGGTGATTGAAATGCAGTGCAGAAAGGTTTTTCTTGTTTTGACGCATTAAGTTTTTAGCGTTTAATGTAGTAACCGTTTTAAATACGTCATTGGCATACTGTTTTTGTGCAAAACTGACGCTGCTCAGCAGGCACGTGCTTACAAATATGAACAAAATGTTTTGTAACGTTTTCAATGGATGCTCCGTCGTTTGTTTCTTCCTTGGTGTGAAGTCTTATTTAACCGCTAACAGCTTATTTTTGCAACCAGCTTGATGAAAGCTTGGTTTATTTTGTTTTTTGATGTTTGATAATCTGATAGGATGCGGGCGATATATTTTGAATTTTTCAGGATAATAACAATGGAGATAATAGCATGACAACAACGAAGGATGATGTTTCAAATAATGATAAGCCTAAGAAGTTACATGAGACGCTTCAATCCCATCTTAAGTCGCTTGTTAATTTTTCAGAGACTTATTTTCATGCCGAGTTTGCTCCCTCTGATTCGGGAGAAGAATTGGTCTTGCCGTCCTTGGATGGAAAACAAAAAAAGATTTTGGAAAAAGTAGCGAAAGCGTTCCGGTGTTTTTTTAAGCGACATGATTTTGCATGTAATTCGCTTGATGTTTTTGAAGATATTCAGAGTTGCATTTACTATGCGGAAGTAAAGGCGCGGAAGGAGGAAATACAGCGCAAAACAGGGACGAAAGGGAGTTATAGTATGGCCAATGATTTCGGCTACGTTTATAGTATTTATTGGATGCAGTTTTTTATTGAGTGTTCTGATGCATCACAAGAATTAAGAATATTTTTAAAGAGCTTCAAGTCATTATATCCGGTAGCGGCATTTGATGAGAAAAACTTCCCGGTTAGTTATTGCGAAAAATTGTATGAAGATGGCGTAGAAAAAGCTAAGAACCTTGAGTATGCCGAAAGTCTATCGGCACGAACCCATCAGGTGATTGATCAGCTCGCTACTAGCTGTGTTGCTAATTTTGTTGCTCAGGGTGTACCGAGTGCTTTTTTCTCGACTCAAGTCTATCAGTGTCAGCAAGAAGGTAGTAAACCAGAACAGCCTGTTTTTAGTCATTTTGGGGTAAATAAAGCCTAAAACACTAAGACAAAACCCGCCTCATCTTAGCAATAACTTCATTAAGCTCTTGATGTGCCGTTTTCACAGCGTCAGTATCTTGCTCCTTAGCCGCTTGTTCCAACGCACGCGATGCCGTATTTAACGCAGGTGTACCCGTATAACAAGAAGCACCCACCAATTTATGCGTAGCCATTCGCAACGCTTCAAAATCCTTGGCCTTCAAAGCATCAGCGATTTCTGCTTGATGGCTGGGCAATGCTTCAATAAGCATGTTCATCAAATGTCGGGCGAAGTCTTTATCCCCGCCGGCAAGTTGTGCGCCTAAGTCCCAGTCAATGATTTGTTCGGTTTTCGTCGTCATGTCTCTTTCTTCCTTTTCATGGTGGCAACCAAGGCCAGTATATGGCATTTTACTTGAATGACAACCTTTATTTGAAGATATCCGAGATATCTTCGCCTGTTTGTAAGATTAACGCTCGCCTGGTGACTTTTTACGCTTTGCTGAAATCACATTGGGCAATGCGGCTATTTTATCAAGAATCCTACCAAGCTCGTTCAGATCATTAATGTCAATAACGATATCGAGCAGGGCTTTTTGTGAGGTGCGGTCCGTGTTGGTCGCGAAGTGGCGAATGCTTATTTTCTCGTGAGAAAGAATTTGTGCAACGTCACTGACCAAGCCTGGCCGATCGTAGGCTTGAACGCTGATGCCTGACGCGTAAGAGCGTCGCGTTTTTGAAATCCATTCCACTTCGACAATGCGATTGGAGTGATGGTCGATTAAATACTCAATATTTTTGCAGTTTTGATGATGAATGGTAATACCATTGCCTTGTGTAATATAGCCCGTAATAGGATCGCCAGGGACAGGCTTACAGCAGTTGGCAATGTGTGTAAGCAGGTCGCCAACACCATAAATGCTGACATCGGATCCGGTCATGCGTTTGTTTTTAATGGTGGGCGCGCTGGTTATTTTGGTGATAGGTGGCGTGGGCTCTGGTTTTTTAAGATGCCCGACAATTTGTGCCAAACGCAAATCACCATTACCTAACGATGACAGCATGCTGTTAACGTTTTTATAGCTGAGTTGATGAGCGAGTTTATCGAGATTAGGTTCGTCGAGATTTAAACGCTTGATCTCTCGCTCCAACATGTCGCGGCCTTCTTCGATGTGCCGTTCCATATCTTGTTTTTTGAACCAGGTTAATACCTTGGCGCGTGCGCGAGGTGTTTTTAAATAACCACGCTTGGGGATCAGCCAGTCGCGACTGGGGCGCGATTCTTTGGTGGTGAGGATCTCGATGGTGTCGCCCATCTTTAAAGGGGTAGTTAATGTGACAATTTTCCCGCGCACTTTCGCACCGCGGCAACGGTGGCCAATTTCCGTATGAATGAGGTAGGCAAAATCGAGCGAGGTTGCGCCCTGAGGTAAATCGACAATCTCGCCGCCGGGTGTAAAGACATAAATACGATCTTCAAAAATATTTTTCTCGAGCTCATCGGGGAGTTTTTTATCCTCTGAGACATCTTTTTGCCAGTCGAGCAGTTGACGCAGCCATTTGATTTTTTCTTCATAGCCGGAGGCTTTGCTGCCTTCTTTATACATCCAGTGTGCCGCTACGCCCATTTCAGATTCTTCGTGCATTTTAAAGGTGCGAATTTGCACTTCAAAATGTTTTTTATCTTTGTCAATTACCGCGGTATGAATGGATTGATAACCGTTTTCCTTGGGCGTTGAAACGTAATCATCGAACTCCTCGGGAATGGATTTCCATAAATCGTGAACCGTACTGAGTACGCTGTAACAATCTTGAAGTGTTGGTACGAGTACGCGAAAAGCAAGCGCATCATAAATCTCTGAAAAAGGAACTTTTTTGCGTTGCATTTTTCGGTGGATGGAATAAATATGTTTGGCTCGACCCTGGATGTCTGCGGCGATGTTGATTTTTCGTAATTCGGTGTTGAGTTTATTTAAAGTAAACTGCACACGTGCTTCGCGATCAATGCGTCTTTCTTGAAGGTTCTTTGCAATTTGTTGGTAAATCTCGGGCTGCAATATGCCAAAAGCAATGTCTTCTAGCTCCCATTTGATTTCGTGAATACCTAAGCGACTTGCAAGCGGGGCATAAATATCCATGATCTCTTGGGCCAACAAGCGTTGAGAATCATCATTGAGGTGCGCGATGGCGCGCATCGCACAAAGTTTTTCAGCGAGTTTGATCACAACAACGCGCACATCTTTAATCATGGAAAGCAGCATTTTCCGAATGCCGTCAATTTGTTTATGTGAGTTAGTGGATCGTTTTTGCAAGTTGCTGATGTTATGTAAACGCTCAAGGCTGCTGACTAGCGCTGCAACGTTTGAGCCTAATTGTTCTTGAATATCTTCGCCGGTGAGCTCTGCATATTCGGCGGCGGGATAAACAAGCGCGGCAGCAATGGCATCTTCACCTAAATTAAGTTCAGCGATTTTTTCTGCAATGCCCAGGCTTTGTTGAAAGCAAGAAAGACCATGCTCAACAGTGATGCCTTCGCCAGCGAGTTGCGCAAGCACGCAGGCGCTTCTTACGAGTGCTGAGTGGGTATTAATGGATTGCAGCCATTGATCGATGTTAATGGCGCCATCGATGCTTAACGGCACAGGCTTTCTGACTTTTACCATGGGTTGTTATCCTTACTTTTTTTGCTTGCGTGTAAATAATGCGATGGATTCCACATGGGTTGTGTGCGGAAACATATCCATAACGCCAGTTTTTTCTAATTGATAGCCGAATTGGTTAACGAGTATGCCGGCGTCACGTGCCAAGGTGGCAGGGTTGCATGAAACATACACGATGCGCTCGGGGTTTAGTGCAACGATTTGCGGCAACGCGGCTTCTGCACCACTTCTTGGCGGATCAATCAGGATTTTGTTGAAGGGTTGTTTGCCCCAGGCCTCGTTGGAAAAAGATTCGTTCAGATCATAAGTGTAAAAGTCGGCATTGGTGATGTTATTCATTTTAGCATTATAGTAGGCCCGATCAACCATCGTTTGGGTGCCTTCTATGCCGGTTACATGATGGCATTGTTTGGCGATGGCGAGTGTAAAATTTCCTAAGCCGCAAAATAAATCCAGCACGTTGTCTGAAGGTGAAAGTTCGAGCAAGGCCAGGGCGTGATTGACCATCTTGCGATTGATGTCCAGATTCACTTGAATAAAATCGATGGGGTGAAAATATAACGTTAAGCCATGATCGGGTAAGGTGTAATGCAGCAGCGGAAGATCTTGGCTTCCTTCCAGGGTTTGAATCGTTTCTTTGTTGCCGGGCTGAAGATAAAGACACAGATCTTCTTTTTGTGAAAATGCAGCGAGTAGGTCTAAATCATCAGGTGTTAATGGCACCAGGTGTCTTATAATAAGAACGGTGGTATCTTCGCCTATAGCTATTTCGATTTGAGGGATTTGGTTGGGGCAGCTGAGCGTTGATAAGAGCGTTCTTAACGCCATTATTTTTTTGCCAACCGAGGCATGCAAAATCGCGCATGAGTCCATCACGGCAAGGTACCGGCCGTTTTTTTCACGAAACCCAACGAGCGGCAGTCCTTTCTTTTCAACGTGACGGGCACCTAATCGTGCTTTAAGGCGATAATAATGTGTGGGGCCGGTAATGGGCGCTAGTATCGTTTTTGGGGCCGTTTGGCCAAAGTGCTTCAGTTGGTTCAGTAGGGTGTCTTGTTTGAGCTGTATTTGAGCATCATGTTGTATGTGTTGCAGCGAGCAAGCGCCACACACGTCAGTATGCGGGCAGAGCGGGGTTGCGCGATCTGGCGAAGCTTGGAGGATTTGAGTGACGCGTCCTTCGTCAAAAGAGGACTTGCAGCGTGTATAGTTAAACTCGACGGTCTCGCCGGGCAAGCTGTTGGGGATAAAGGTGGTTTTCCCTTCGACGCTGGCAATGCCTTTGCCGTCGTGGCTCAGCGCGTGGATCGTGGCTTGGAAGGTGCCTTCGGGTGGTTTTTTTCGTTTTCTGCTCATGGTGTGTCAATCATTTGTTTTTTAATGGGTGGCATTGTATATCGTGAATGAGGAATTGTCATCTTGAAGTATGCCGGGTATAATCTCAGGCTAATTTTGATTTAAAAAAGAGCAAGCATGAAAATTTTGTTATTGGGCCCGCCGGGTGCCGGCAAAGGGACGCAAGCCCGCTTTATTGGCGAACACTTTAATATTCCTCAAATCGCGACGGGTGATATGTTGCGTAGTGCGGTGAAAGAGGGTTCGGATTTAGGGCTAAAGGTTAAAGCGGTGATGGATGCAGGTAAGCTTGTGTCGGATGATTTGATGATTGCGCTTGTAAAAAAACGGATTCTTGAAGACGACTGTCGCGATGGTTTTTTACTTGATGGTTTTCCGCGCACGATTCCGCAAGCTGAAGCGATGAATGACGCTGATATTTTATTAGATGATGTGATTGAAATCAAAGTGCCGGATGCTGTCATTGTAGATCGCTTGTCAGGGCGACGTGTGCATCCTGGTTCTGGGCGTACTTATCATCTGACCTTTTGTCCGCCAGCGGTTGAAGGCATTGATGATGAAACCGGTGAGCCTTTAATTCAGCGTAAAGATGATCTGGCTGAAACCGTGTTAAAACGACTGGGTGTTTATCATGCTCAGACAGAACAGCTGGTAAACTTTTATCGCGCACGGAACGAGGTTTCAGGTGTTCGGTTTAATGAAATTGATGGTGAACAATCGGTTGAGGAAGTTAGGCGGGTAATTTTGGAAAAATTACTGGCGCCTAAAGAGCATTGATACGAGTAGAGCACCCATAAAAAAAGCCGCGAAACGCGGCTTTTTCATGTAAAAAATAACCTTATTTTTTACGAGGTCGACCGCGCTTTGCAGCCGTTTTCTTTTTAGCAGGTGCTTTTTTCTTAGCAGCCACTTTTCGCTTAACAGGCGCCTTTTTCTTGACAACCTTTTTCTTAGCGACTTTACGCTTAGCAGGTGCCTTTTTCTTGACGACCTTTTTCTTAGCGACTTTACGCTTAGCAGGTGCCTTTTTCTTGACGACCTTTTTCTTAGCGACTTTACGCTTAGCAGGTGCTTTTTTCTTAGCAACCTTCTTCTTAGCGACTTTACGCTTAACAGGCTTCTTCTTAGTAGCTTTTTTCTTCACTACTTTCTTCTTAGCAGAAGTACCTTTTAGCTTTGCAGCAGCAGAAGCAATAGCCGCTTTTAGCGCCTTGTTAACTTCTCTCTTTTGCTCGGCTAGAACGGTTGCCAATGCTTTAGCGTGAGCTGCTTTCATAACAGCTTTCTTAGCTTTGACAAGTTCCTTTTTCAAGTCCACTGCTTTTTTCTCAGCAGCTTTCAGTTTCTTCGTCATTGACTTCAGTTTTGTCGCCAAAGCTGAAGACGGTTTCGCTCGTTTCGTTGTTCCTTTAGGCATAACTAAATTTCTCCATGTAAATTGCACAAAAAGATAACCACGTTGTAAGTTTATAGACAAAATATAGCTTTCTGCAAACTTTTTTGTACATTTTTCATTGATTTTTATAAGTTTTTTACTTTTTTCGTTGTTTTTTTCTCGATTTCCACTCTTTTTTTGAAAAAAAGTATTTTTTTGGGGGATTTGAATGATTTTGTGTTTTATGGCTTTCATGGATAATTCTTCTTGTATTTATTTTAAAAATCGTTATTTTTGTAGCATGGTTTTTAGTTATCTATCTTTGGAGAGACTTATGCGATCTAAAATGACGAAACGTTTTATGGTGATGTTGGCAATGTTGCTTGCTGCGACCTTTGCTTTGGCGGGTGCGAAATCGCCCATAGGCTATTGGAAACAGATCAGCGATAACGATGGCAAACTTCATAGTATTGTTAAAGTCTATCGATCTCACGGTGTGCTGAAAGGCAAGGTGGTTCGAGGATTTAGAATTAACGGCCGGCTTCCTCAGCAATATTGCAGCAAATGCCCAGGACACTTCAAAAACAAAAAAATCCTAGGTTTGGTCTTTCTTTGGGGCTTTAAGTACAACAAAAATTCCGGCTGGTGGGAAGGCGGACATATCTTAGATCCGAATAGCGGTGATATGTATAAATGTAAAATGGCATTAACAAAGAATGGAACACGCCTGCACGTGCGCGGTTATATTGGTATTTCTCTGTTTGGGCGTACACAAACGTGGTTGTGGATTCCGCCCTCTAAAGTGAAGGCAGAGTTGGCGAAAGGTCTGAAGTATTAAATTGCGCGATGAATGCTTGCGTACTGGTTGTTGACCAAGGCACAACCTCTTCAAGGGCGATGGTTTTTGATGGGCAGGGGCAAGTTATTGCTACTGCCCAAAAAGAGCATCAACAGCATTACCCTCGTCTTGGTTGGGTTGAGCATGATCCTGAAGAGATATGGAGTAATGTGCTGACGGTTTGTCAGAAGGTGTTGCAATCTGACAAGGTCGATCTTGCAGATGTCGTTGCAATGGGTTTGACGAATCAGCGCGAAACGACGCTGGTTTGGGATAAAAAAACCGGCGAGGTTATTTATCCCGCGATTGTTTGGCAAGATCGTCGTACCGCCGATCTGTGCGATCAACTGAGTACGGATTATGTAGCATCACAGGTCAAACAAAAAACGGGACTACTCTTAGATCCGTATTTTTCCGCGACAAAAATTGCCTGGATATTGAATCATGTTGAGGGTGCTAGGGTTAGGGCAAAACGTGGCGAGCTGCTTTTTGGCACGATAGACAGTTTTCTCATCTTTCGTTTGACACAAGGCAAACGCCATGTGACCGATGTGACCAATGCTTCACGCACGCTCTTGTTTGATATTGTTAAACAAGATTGGGATGATGATCTATTAACGTTATTTGATATCCCTCGTTCAATGTTGCCCCAGGTGTTAAATAATTGTGATGATTTTGGTGATGTGGATCCAAGCTTTTTGGGTCGGCGTTTGCCGATTGCCGGTGTTGCTGGTGATCAGCAGGCTGCGGCGATTGGGCAGGCTTGTTTTTCTGCGGGCATGGCAAAGAGCACGTATGGCACGGGCTCGTTTGTTTTAATGAATACGGGTGAGACGCCGGTTTATTCCACGCACCGGTTGCTCACTACTATTTTATATCGCATCAACGGACTGACGCATTATGCGGTTGAAGGCAGTATTTTTAATGCGGGCACTGTGGTGGAGTGGATGCGGGATGAGTTGCATCTATTTAAAGAGCTAACGCAAACAAGCACGATTGCAGCCGAGGTTGATGTGAAACATGGTGTGTATTTCGTGCCTGCTTTTACCGGACTCGGGGCGCCGTATTGGTTGCCTAATGTGCGTGGCGGGATTGTTGGTTTAACTCGCGACACGGGTTTCAAGGAAATCGTTCGCGCGGGTTTAGAGGCAGTTTGTTATCAAACGAAAGATTTGTTGGATGCGATGATAGCCGATGGTGGATTGACGCTGACAACATTAAGAGCGGATGGTGGTATGGCCGTGAACCCTTGGGTGATGCAATATTTAGCAGACATACTCAACATTCCAGTGGAAGTGCCCATGTCGGTTGAAACGACAGCGGCAGGTGCGGCTATTTTGGCAAGTTTGCAGGTGGGTCTGATTGATTCATTGGAGACAGCGCACAAGCGATGGCAGCGAAAAGAGGTATTTTCTCCATCAATGACAGAAAAAGAAAGAAATGTATTGTATACTGGGTGGCAGCGAGCGATTCGGCAAGTGTGTACGGAATAATATCGACAGGGAGAGACGGCGATGAGAAAAAGTGTTTTATGGGGTGTGATGGTTGTATTGGGAATGGTGTTAGCGGGGTGTAGCTCGTTCACTTATCCTAATGGTGGCAAACGTTTTACTGTGCTTACCTCGGGCAACACGCTAAAATCGAGCCAACGCAGTGCCACCAGTAAAGCAAGAAGCCAATGTCGTTCTAATGGCCGAACAATGAAGCTAATTGAGATGCGAGAAATTAAAAATGGATTTAACCGCATTCCTTATAATAAGCGAGTGGGTAGTTATAAAGTAGTCAACGGAAAGAATACTGATTTTTATACAGCGCTCGAATTTACTTGTGAGAAACAACAACGATGAAATACTCTTTTTCCCTTGGCGCCGTGTTGATGGCGTTGTTCTTTTCCTCCGCGCTATATGCGCATCAAGAAAAAGCATCATGGGGCGTTATTCCCATGGGGACTTATGCGCATTTTGCCAATGCAAGGCATTATGAAAATGGCGGTGGCGGCGGATTAGGGCTGAATTATTTTTTAACGCCGCATTGGGCAGCAGAACTTGATGCTTTGTACATGGGTTCTCGTCAAGAGAAAGCGCCTAAAAAATCCGTGAATGCACAATTTTATGTGCTAGACGGGTTTTATTATTTTCGCAGCGATCAAGATTTCCAACCTTTCTTAAGCGCCGGTCTTGGGGTGACGCATTTTAATCGACGGTCGACCGATGTGCCGGGTACGCAGTTTAATATTAATGCGGGCGGTGGCGTGATGTATTACGTTGATCGTGCGATTGCGCTTCGGTTAAGTGTGGTTAATTATTTGAATACAACGGGTGCTTTGCGTAATGATATTGGTCTTAACGCAGGTATCGTGCTTGTTTTTGGTGGCGACTCAAAAAATAAATCGAGCGACCTTGGTGAGCATGAGGTATCGGCGGATACGGATGTAAGCACACTGCTGACCCCAGAGGAGCCCGCAGTTTCTGATACGACTCAGCAAGATGCCAAAGCAACAGCGAAGAAAACACCTGCTCAGACTTCGACGTCGGCTAAAAAAGCTTCGGCAGCAGGGAATTTATATGACTGATAAACACGTCGTTGTGACGGGAGGCTGCGCGAGTTTGGGTGCGGCCATCGTCCAAGGCTGGGTTGACTTAGGTGCCAAAGTGTCCGTGCTTGACAAGCAGCCCGGGGTTGATACTGATGATGTTCATTATTACCTGTGTGATGTTAGTTGTCCTGATGCTGTCTTTCGATCAATTAAACAAAGTTATGAAAAAAACCATCGGATAGATGCGTTGATTGTGAATGCGGGCGAGTATTTGTATTCTTCTATTGAGGCAACATCGCCAGAGACATTGGCGTCCATTTTTGCTGTGAATAATTTTGCTGCTTATTATTGCGTACAAGCGGTAGCGCCTTACATGAAAAAAGCTAAACAAGGCAGCATCGTTTTTATTGCCTCTGATCAAGCCAGTGTGGGGCGAGCAGGGAACAGTGCTTATGCGATGACCAAGGCGGCGTTGTTACAACTTGCGCGGAGTCTGACCGCCGAATTTGCGCCGTGGCACATTGCTGTTAACTGCCTGTCGCCTGCGAGTATTGCTGAGACAGGGATGACCATGCTTGCAGCGCAAGCGTTGGCGGAAGCTCGTCATATGACGGTGCCGGCGGTTTTGACAGCTTTTGCTGAAGAATTGCCAAGCAAGCAATTGATTGCAACAAAAACGGTCGTAGAGACGGTGCTTTTTTTGTGTGCGCAAAGCCATGATATTTCGGGTGTCAATATTCCCATTGATGCGGGATTTTCGGTGACGCGCTGAGAAACATCAGTGCGCGCGGAAAAAGATAATATTTTTCTTTACATTGTCGCGTTATTTTTTGAAACTAATCGGTATATAGGATTTTAATACACCAATACACGGAGATATATAAGTATGAAACGTTCTAACTTCAAAATGCTCGCAGCTTCTGCGATTGTTGCTTCTAGTCTGGGTTTGGGGATGAATGTCGCTAATGCAGCGAGCTCATCTATTTCGTGCAAAATCGGCGCATTGTCGGATGTGGTAACGATTAAGGTGCCCTGCATAAAAATGGCTTTTGTGCCGCTTGATGCAGGCGTTCCTGCGAGCGGTATTGTTGATATGGTCAAATCTTCAGTAGCACAAGGCATTAAGCATTTTGCTGTGGCGAACCTTTCAGTGTTGCAAGATGCAGCGCTTGCTCAAAATGTTGCCAGCATTCTTCCAAAAGGCCGTGTATTATTTTTTGAAGGATTGTCTGTTACCACGCAAGCCGAGGTGGGTAATTTGGTGACGTTGGCCACAGGCCGTGCTGGAGGGATAGGTTTTGAAAACGTCAGCTTTGCACCTAATCTTGATTTAAGTGCCTTGAAAATGATTCAGCCGAGCATCCTTTATATAGGTAAGATCAGTATGACGCCTCAACAAGCTGAAAGTTTTGTGCGCCCCATCACGCAAACACGTGATCTTTTCTTACAGATTGGTGACCAACAAAAGCTTGACCTGGTTTACGCCAAAGGTTTGCGAAACAGTAAAGATCTTCAGGCCATTCACCTCATGTTGTTTGGTACGAATGCAAGCACTAGTCCTGCAATTTATGCTGTGAAGACGGTGCTTAATGCCAAAACACCAAGCAACCCTTTGAACGAACTCGTCTTAAACTTCCGCAGCGGTAAACACGTGGTGAACCCAACCTTTTTCAAAGACACTTTGGCCTCCGGCCAATTAAAAGTGTTGGGGCTCGTAGGCATCAGCCATGACCCTGCTCGATATCGTAGTGGTGGATTTGATGTGATTGGCATCAGCGTTGCTCAAAAAGGTGATGCGGTGCTTTACGGTCGACAGGCTAATTTGGATGATTTTGTTAGTCGCTAATCCACGGGTATAGCTACACATGAAAAGCCGTAGAAGTAACTACGGCTTTTTTGTATCACTTAAAGTAAGCCTGCAACCGATCAATTTTCTCTTTAACCTCATCAAACGATTCACCTGATAATGCAAGATGCCCCAGGATTTTTGAAGTCTCAGGTAAATTTGAGTAGCGATAATAATGAAGACTTTCTTTAATGATCGTTTCATCTGGTAAAGCATCAATCAGGTTGATCGAGGTGGTGGGCTTGGTTATCTCGGGCGTGGGCAGCGGCAGGTTGAGTACGGCTCTTAATTGTAGCTCGAATTGTGATACCGAGCAGAAAGGCTCTAGCGTTAGATAACCGACATTATCCAGGCTGGGTGTAAAGCCTAATGCATAAAGCTTGTCATCTTTAACAGCGAAACGCAGCGTAAAAACACCGATGTGATTGAGTTTTTCCAGTAACAGTTTACCATAAGTTTCGGCTTGTTCTTGCAGCGCCGTGTCGCCTAAAGGTGCAATGCAGGTATGCAGGACTTGGTCGGCGTAAACGGTATAAACAAGAGGGTAAAAAACAGTTTGTTGTTTATTTCTCGCGGCAATCAGTGTTGTGGTAAAGTCGAAGGCGACATTGTTTTCAATGATCAAAGGTTGCCCTTGATAATCCTCCCAGGCTTGTTCGGCATCTTCGGCGTTTTGTAATACCAGGTTTGTGTCGTAGGAGTGTTTATTGAGAGGGCGAGCGAATAATTCTACTTCCGTTTCTTCAATGAACTTATGAAATTGCTCCTGTGTTTCAATCAATAGATAAGGGAGCGTTGGAATGTCTAGGTCAATGAAATGTTTTTTTTCTTCTTCGCGAGAGAGGGCCGCTGTCACCGTTGATGCTTGTGGAGCTGTCTTGTCGGAGGTGGCGCACTCCAGGCCTAGGCGCGCGGCCGCCTCGGTCAAGAATTGTGCGGCTACGGCGGTTTCGGGAATGTTAATTTTCATGCTTTTCTCTGAGTTTATTGTTTGTACATCAATACCGACAGTATAGGCGAAGATCGTCAGAAATGAAGCAGTTTTGCGGGATTTCTGATATGATGACGTTCTTTAATTTAAAAATGAATGCATCAGTACCATGTTTGAGATATTAATCAGCCTTTTTACGCTAATCATTCTTGAAGTTGTTTTAGGTATAGACAACCTTGTGTTTTTAGCGATTATCAGTAATCGTTTGCCGGTATCGCAGCAAAAGACAGCGAGACGCTTAGGTTTGAGCCTGGCGCTGCTGATGCGTCTTATTTTGTTGGCCATGGCGGCATGGATCGCGTCATTAACAACGCCGATTGTGCAATTTTCTCACTATGTACTTTCGACGCGCGATATATTTTTTATCATCGGCGGGCTCTTCTTGCTCTATAAGTCGACGACTGAAATTCATGCGGAATTCGCTTTTAATCATTTTCCGGCTGAGGATAAGCCTAAGCAAGCTGTTTTCTCTGTGATCATTTTGCAAATCGTGTTGTTAGATATCATTTTTTCTTTGGATAGCATCTTTACCGCGGTGGGTATGACGCAGCATTATTGGGTGATGAGCGTGGCGATTATTATCGCCATGATCGCGATGATTCTCGCCAGTGAATCTTTGTGTCGATTTATCCAAGCCAACCCTACGATTAAAATGTTGGCATTGAGCTATGTTTTATTAATTGGTGTTGTTTTGGTGGCCGATGGCTTGAGTTTTCATGTGCCTCGCGGTTATCTGTATTTTGCCATTGTCTTTTCTTTGTTGGTCGAGATGTTGAATTTAAAGATTTTAAAACGGCGCAAAGCGAAGTTGCAGCAGCGTATTCAGGATAAAACCCAGGATAAACCAAAGACGGAGTCCCGGTCTGAAGATCCGTAGCAATCGTTTGCTATTCTTGATAAAAGTCGTAAAATGTTCTTGGCGATGTTATCTAAAGCGGGTAGACTGCTTCTTTAATAATATCGAAACTAAAGAATTTAAAGAAGTGACAGAGGGTGTTGAGAAGGGCTTTACACCACCATCATTTTTTCACAACACGATTCCATACTAATGAAGGGGAACTTAGGCAATGTATACAGAAGAAACAATGACGAAAGAAGTACAGAAACATACAGAAGATGATTTTCTGAATAATTTACGGACAAACAAGGTTCATGTTAGTGTTTTCTTGGTAAACGGTATTCGTTTACAAGGTGTTATCGGCAACTACGATAAGAACACGATCATGCTAGAAAGCGCAACAAAACAAATTATTTACAAACACGCTATTTCAACTATTATGGCGTCCTCTGACCACTAGTCTGGGACAGTCGATACATTTTATATAACGAACAGGTTGCAAGTAGAAGGTATACTTGACCTGTTCGTGTTCGGCCGCTTGGCTACGATTTCTCCGAGGACGGCACGCCTCGACCTCTTTTTGTTTATTAATCAGGAGTATGACTATATGACTAATTTTACGGAAATGTCGGATGCGGATCTTCATGCGAAAATTCTATCCATTTATGCTGAAGAAGCCAAAGGCTACGATGCGACGGTGGAAGCAATGTTTGATTTACCTGCCTTGATGGCGTGGTTTCGAGCAGGCTTTCCTGGCGCCATTGAAGGCATGAGCCCGGGTATGATCAAGCTGGCAGCGATTCCTTTGATTGAGCAGGGTATTTTGCAAAAGCGTGCGTGATGGTCGGAAGATGTTATGCTCGGGTTTGACGATGTCATGCCGCGGCTTGACCGCGGCATTTCATCCAGAAGAAACAGCTTAACCTACGTTACTAATAGCTTCAGTCGTTTTCTGTTTAGCCGTACGTCCTGTTGAGTATTGGCAAGCACCGTAAACGATGAAGGCAATACCGGTAAGAATACTGACGGTCCAAGCAGACACAACAACAGACTGTAGAATAAGAATCAGTCCCAAAATTGCAATGACAATACTGGTTGCAAATAAGAAGCCCCAGTTATTTGTCAGCAATCGGAACAGACTTTCTATAAAAAACATCACCGCAATGATCCACAGTGTCATACTAATAAACCATAAAAGGCTGACCGTTGTATACGGAAGTGCGACCAATAGGGTGATTCCCGCGACGATAAGCACGATAGCTGCAATCACGGAGAAAATGTCCCCGGGTATTTTCAGTGTTGCTAGTGATCGAATGCCAAGAATGGCGCCGCCGATGATGAAAATTAAGCCATAATAAAACTGTGCGAAATGCGGGAAAAGTCCTGCAAGCACAAGCAAAACTATGCCGATGATAATAAAGCCAAGGCCTTCTAACATATACCATGACTTCTTTGCGCAAATTCCATTCATATGGAAATCCTCCAAGGTTGATTTATCTGGGCTTTTTTTAAACCCTACCTTAACCATAGCACAAAGATAAGAAATCTCAAATGTTTGACAAAACGACCGAAATAACGTTTAATCCCCCCTCAACCTATTGCGCCCGTAGCTCAGCTGGATAGAGTAACTGGCTTCGAACCAGTTGGTCGGGAGTTCGAATCTCTCCGGGCGCACCAATAAAGCCAGTTAATTATAAGTGTACGTTAAGACTAAAATGTTGAGCTATGCTACATTTGTGGCTTTTTGCTAGCCAAGCTAATTCCGGAAGAGCCCCGTTTTTTCCTTCATTTCGCGGTAGCGACCATTGTTTTTTTTACGTATTTCTCTTTTATGTGATGTTGACATTGTTTCTGTGTGCTATATAATTTTCTTTGTCGAATAGATCTCCTACATCTACTGATTATGGTGCTACCAGGCACGATTGGTAGAACATGCCCACCTTGGTTGCCGAGGTTTTCGGGCTAATTTAGGAACAGTCACCAGGCCGCGCACAAATGGAGGAGCAAGGCATGAAAAAGAAAATCGCGATATCCATAATTAGCATAACGCTTATGAGCTTAATTAACACCAGCTTTGCCAGTGATGTCTGTAAAAAATCATTGGGTGTTGTTTCTTGTGGAAGTGGCTCGGTTAAAAACGTTGATGCGCTAGGTTATGTAAATTTAAACGGCACAACGATAACAAATCGCCTGGGTGTGGTAGGCAAAGTTACCGCAAAAAATGCCAATCTCAATGCAGTGAGCTGCATTGGTGATCTAACGATTAAAAACTCTGTTGTTCAACGGCAGTTTAACGTTACAGGAGTAACAACGGCAACCAAAACTATTTTTTTAGGACCGATTGACATCACCGGCCCAGAAACAACCTTTAACAACTCAACGACAAAAAAGATCACTGTAAACAAAGCTGAGCACTCTGGCGAAAAAATCTATTTAACTGGAAGTTCTGTCGTTAATGGGAGTGTTATTTTTGAAAGCGGAAATGGATTCGTGATGGAAAGCAGCGGCGCATCAGTAACCGGCAGCGTTATCGGCGGCAAAATTATTCACCAATAAAAGCAACCGTGCCGCTAACAGTTTTGGTTGTTAACGCAACTAAATTGGCTCTCGTTTAAATGACGAGATTTTTAAACAAAGAAAAGGAGTTACTCATGAATACTGAATTTGAAGTCCTAATCGTAGGAGATGAAGAGTCAGCTATGTTCGGCGTAGGCGGCTGTTAGTCTCAAACACTAAACAAAAAGCCTATCAAAAGTAATGTTTGATAGGCTTTTATTAAACTGCTGGAGGTAATAAAGGTGAGCATAATCAATGCGTCGCTAGCAAAGCATGTCCTTGTTCGACAAGAAGGTGACGATTATTTTCTTTTTAACAGAAGGAATGACGGTTTAATAAAAGTTTCAAACAGTATTTTAACTAGCTTAACCAGCGGACAATTACAAGACACAGAGACTAATCGACAGATAACTACATTTTTATCTCAAAACAACATGCTAGAAAGTGCTATTGAGCAAGTCGCGGCAAAACCAGAAATCTCAAAAGAAAGACGCTTATATTCCCCGCTAATGTGGGTGCATAGCGCATTAAACCCCATTAACTTACTTTGGGCGATTACCACTCGATGCAACATGAAGTGTTCGTATTGTTTTCCCGATGTTAATTCCATACAGCCCACATTTATCACGCTTGGTGCAGAAAAACTTAATCAAATTGCTGATCAAATTATCGATGCGAAAATCCTGCAAGTTGCGATAAGCGGCGGAGAAGCTTTGTTAGAAAAATATGTTTGGGATATTATCGAAAAACTATATAAAAACAATGTTAAGGTTGGTATTAATACCAATGGAACGACGATCACAGAAAAAGTGATACAAAAACTAAAGAAATATGAGGTGCGCGTTGGAATTAGTATTGATGCGCCGACTGAAGAAATCAATGCGATCACTCGTGGAGAGCGTTTTTTTAGCAAAACCGTAAAAGGAATAAAGGCGTTAATCAAAGCAAATGTACCAACCAGCGCTCTTGTGACAATTAGTCGTTATAATTTTCCGTGCTTAGAGGAGCATATTGATTTTATTCACAAAGAGCTAGGAATTCAGGGTATTGTTTTACAAGATTTAAGGTCATTTGGGACAAAAGAAACGTATGACAATACTCGACTAACGCCGGAACAAGAAAGCAACTTATACCCAGTTGTCGAAAAAATCGTGAATAAATACCCGAAGCTAAACTTTAACTTTACTGAGCTCTTTATCTTCCCACACGAAAAATTCAAATCAGAAAAAAACGGAAAAATCATGCAGTGTCCGGCTGGATATAATCTGGCATACATTGATTATTATGCCGACATGTATCCTTGTACACAGCTACAAATGATGAAATTAGGCAATGTTCTTAAAGATGGATCTATCACTGACCTATGGCAAAACTCTAAAATGATTAAACGCCTAAGGGAGTTAAAAGAAGAGCCGCTTGAAAATATTTCTGGTTGCATCGGTTGTTCCAAGAAAAAACATTGTTATGGCGGATGTCGAGGTGACGCTGTGTTTAATGGGCAAGGAATGTATGGATTGGCGTCAAGGTGCCCCAAGCTTCTAGGACAAACTTGCAGTGATGAATAGCTGGAATCAAATTTTTAAAAAAGAGGGCGTCTTGTTCACAAGTCCGCATCAAGATATGCCAAAAGTGTCGCAACTTTTTTTTCAAAACAACGTAAAAAAAATCCTAGATTTAGGTTGTGGTTCAGGTAGGCATGTTGTTTTTCTCGCAAAGAAAGGCTTCGATGTTTATGGCATTGATCAATCAGAACACGGAATTAAGCTAGCGACACAATGGTTAAAAAAAGAAAATGTTTCGGCGCGCCTAAAAGTTGGCGACATTTATAAACCTCTCGCGTATGACGACAATATTTTTGACGCCATCATTGCCACCGATGTTATTCACCATGGCGTCACAGAAAACATTAAAAAAGCTATAAGTGAAATCAGTCGGGTTTTAAAAGTTGGAGGGATGATGTTTCTTACTGTGCCGAAACGAATTTCTAACGAAGATCTACGAAAAGACTCATCGCAAACCTTAGGAAAACCTCAGTATGCCAAGAAAATAGAAGAAAACGTTTTTGTTCCTCTTGGCGGTCGCGAAAAAGGCATCCCTCATTTTTTGTTTGACCAGCACTTAATCGAAACCTACTTTAAGGGCTTTGAAATACATGATCTTCATATATTGGAAAACGCATATTGTTTTATAGGAGCAAAGCAGCCAAAGATCCACCTAAATCGTCCATATGGTCTTGGTTAGCTAATGAAACTATTTGATGCGCTCATTGACAGGCCAGTTTTTTCAACCGTATTGAGCCTGATCATTATTTTGTTTGGCGTGTTAGCTTATACGAACCTGGAAACGCGCTATTTCCCAAAAATTCCGCAACACACCATTTACATCCAAACCGATTATTCTAGCGCTAGCGCAAAACTAATTGAACAAAGTATAAATACGCCGATTGAAAAAGCAGTCAGCACAATTTCTGGCATCGACACACTAACATCAACAGCGATACAAGGTTCTGGCATCGTCATTATTAAATTTGTTCCTGATGTTGATTTTATGGAAAAATCCAGCGAAGTCAGGGAGAAGTTATCTTCAATTCGAGGACGGCTTCCTGCTGATATTACGCCACCTGTAATATCAAATTTGTCCTCAGATGATTTTCTATTAGATATTGTCTTGATTGATAAGAACCTAAAGCCTGTCCAGCTAAGGGATTATTTTGAACGTTACATTAAAGACAAAATCCAGCAAACGCCGGGCGTTGGAAACGTTCAAGTTTGGGGGGCTAATCGATATGCCATGAGAGTCTGGCTTAATCCTGAAAAAATGGCAGCTAGGCAAATCACCACGAATGATGTACGAAAAGCGCTGGAAGAAAACAATATTCAAATGCCTGGCGGAAAATTCAAAAGCAAAACGATGGATTTGCCTATCAACGAAAACACACAACTTAAAACCGCCAAAGAATTTAACAATTTAGCACTTGTTGTAAGAAGTGGAAATGTTATTGTTCGGTTGAAAGATGTTGGGAGAGCCGTACTAGGTTTGAACGCTGATCCGTTAATTATTGCGCGCTACAATGGCAAGCCTGCTGTTGGCATGGATGTGCACTTGGCGGCTGGCGCCAATCCCATGGTGGTTTCAAAAGATATTCATCAACAAATGCGCCTATTGCAAGCTCAATTTCCTTCGGGGATGAACGCTGATATTACTTTGGACATCTCTCACTTTTATAAGCGCTCTGTTTTTGAGGTGTATAGATCGATTCTATTATCCATACTTTGCGTTATCGCTGTTATTTTTTTATTTCTAGGTTCGTTTAGAGCAGCACTTATTCCCGTGATCACTATACCGATTTGCGTTTTAGGCGCTTTTGGTTTTATTTTGTTGTTTGGATTTACGATCAACGTATTAACGCTATTGGCAATTGTATTATCCATTGGTTTAGTGGTTGATGACTCTATTGTTATGCTGGAAAATATTCATCGCCATTCCAATGATCAACTGAGCGCTAATTTAGCTGCAAAAAAAGGATCCTCTGAGATTGCTTTTCCTGTGATAGCTATGACCTTAACCTTGATTGGCGTTTATTTACCGATTGGATTTTTACACAGCCAATCTGCATTATTAGCTCGCGAGTTTGCATTTACGCTAGCAGGCGCTGTACTCATCTCCGGGTTTGTTGCGCTGACATTAACACCCATGATGTCTGCTAAGCTGTTAACTCGGCAATCTGAAAATTCCTATACGCGATTTCTTGACCATTTATCTCTTAAGCTCAAGACTCTTTACTCGACGCTATTGACACGCTGCATTTCTTTTAGATGGCTTCTTCTAGTTGGTTGTCTTATAATTATTGGACTAGGCTTTTTGTTTTATGTCAACTTGCCGAAAATCAATATTCCAGATGAAGATACTGGAATGATACAAGGCTTGTTAATAACGCCAACGGGGTCAAATTCAAACTATACTTTTTCTTTTACGCGCCAATTAGAAAAAATAAGCGCTGGTATGCCAGGCGTTACTTCGGTACTTAATGTTTCTGACGGTGATCATGGCAAAGTTGTTTTAATGTTAAAACCGTATAATGAAAGAACGTTAACCGCGGCCCAAATAGCCGATCAACTGACAAACAAAGCCTCAAAAGAAATTCCTGGATTTAATGGATATTTTTCCGTGATGGGATATGGTTCAAGCTCGCGCGAGCTTCAGTTCTATATTATGACGTCGAGCAATTATCCTAAATTATATCAAATTACACAAAACGTAATAAACCAATTAAAAAAATATCCGGGGCTAAAATACATTGACACGAACATGAAGTTTGATAGCCAACAATATGATGTTGATATAAAGCATGATGCCGCAGAGGCTATGGGCATAAACACAGAAGATGTTGACGATACAATTTCTACCTTGCTGGGCGGGACAAATATTACAGACTTTATGATGGGCGGACAGAGCTATCACGTCATTGTTCAAGCAAAAAAGAACAAGCTGCATGATCCAGCAATCATCAATCAGATTTACATCAAAACCGCTTTTGGGGAAATGACGCCTATAAAAAACGTAGTTTCTTTCAAGCCCGTGCTAAGACAACAACAACTAAATCGCTATGAGCAATTACGATCCGCGATGATTTCTGCGCAAGTTGCACCCGGCCATCAATTAAGCGATGTTGTTCGACGCTTGCAAGCAGGTTTGCCTCACTTGCTGCCAGCCGATGCTAAATACGCCTTTGCAGGGAAGGCTAAGCGTACCCTGGAAGCCGGAAAAAGCATGAGTTTAATTTTTTTATTGGGTTTGATTTTTATTTATTTGATTTTAGCCGCTCAGTTTGAGAGCTTTGTTGATCCTCTGATTATCTTATTCACTGTTCCGCTATCTGTTGTTGGTGGTCTGGCGCTTTTAAAATTATTTGGCGGCTCGCTAAATATCTATACCGATATCGGTTTGGTAACACTAGTTGGGCTTGTTTCGAAACACGGTATCTTAATAACGCAATTCGCAAACAAACTTCGAGAAACAGAAAAGCTTTCTATTAATGCGGCTGTGATAAAAGCGGCATCAACCCGATTACGCCCCATTTTAATGACAACATGCGCCATGATTTTTGGTGCTTTGCCTTTGTTATTTGCAACAGGCTTTGGAGCAAACGGAAGAGCTCAAATCGGTCAAGTTATTGTAGGTGGGTTGTTATTTGGAACATTTTTCTCATTAATTCTGACGCCAGTGGCATATACTTATTTGGCGAAATTTAAAAAGATAGAAACTATCAAGGTGTAACCAGTATGAAGAAAAAAATTATATTGTTCTCCGTTTTGTTACTCTTGCTGATTGGCCTTATTATAGTTGGATTTGTTTTCAAAGACCAAAAGAAAGCAGCAAACAAAAGTATCGTGCTCGTCAAAACGCAACCGGTAGAGTCTAAAGACGTCCCTCATATTATTTTAGCGGTTGGAGCACTAGTTGCATCAGAGCAAATTAACATTGGAGCAGAAAGCAATGGTTTTGTTAAACAAATTTCATTTAGAGGTGGGCAGCAGGTTAAGCATGGCGATATATTGTTAACACTTGATAATGTAAAGGCAAAAGCAGATGTATTATCTTCATGCGCCGACTATCGCACAGCTAAATTAAAATATGAGCGCTCATTGGAATTGCAAAAGAAAGGATTTGTTTCTAAACAAACCATTGACTTGGTTTATTCGAATATGCAAAATGCGCTTGCTCAAAAACAGGAAGCCGAAGATATCCTCAACAAGAAAACCATTCGCGCACCGTTTTCTGGCTATTTGGGTAAACGCAGAATTAGCGTAGGCGATTACATAACCTCAGGACAAAAATTGGTTTCTCTGGTTAATCGAAAACAGCTTAAAATTAATTACTCTGTGCCAGAACAATACCTAAACTTTCTTAAGCTTGGACAGCTTGTTCAAATCACTGTTGACTCTATGCCAAACAAACATCTTTCTGGAATAGTTAGCTTTATATCACCTACCACTGATAGCCAAACACACACAGTTGCGCTACAGACAACTATCCCAAACCCTAAAAATCTATTAGAGCCCGGATTATTTGTTACCATCAAACAAACTATTGATGAGTCACGGCCCGCATTATTAGTTCCTGAACAAAGCGTTGTAAAGACATTGCAAAGTGCAACTGTTTTCAAAGTGCTTAATGGAAAAGCAAGAGCTGTTGCCGTAAAGACCGGGGATTTAATTAATGGTGACATTGTTATATTGTCCGGGCTTTCAAAAAAAGATATCATTGTTACAAAAGGCCAACACCAGCTACATAATGGCGACTTCGTGAAAGAAGTCGGCTCTAAAAACAACAAGCAGATCGTTCATGCCCCAACTTAAAAAAAACAACCCATCTGTTTTAAGCGTATTGATCATGGTGATCTTTATCGATTCGATAGGGTTGAGCATGGTTTATTCGTTGTTAGCACCCTTATTTGGCTCTTCAAGTAACGGAATTTTACCCGGAAGCATTAGCCCATCAACGCGACATTTGTTATATGGTTTTTGCATGGGTATTTACCCGGTAATGATGTTTTTTGGCAGCCCAATATTTGGGAGCTTATCCGATCAATTGGGACGAAAAAAGATATTGCTTTTTTGTTTATACGGAGAGGCCATTGGTATGGGGCTTTCGGCATTAAGTATTAATGTCGGTAGTGTGCCACTACTTATGGTTGGCAGAGCTTTTTCAGGATTAATGGCGGCCAGTTTGCCCATTGCACAAGCAACCATTTTGGATATTAGCGCCCCGAAAAATAAAATTATTAACATTGGCGTTATTACCTTTTCAAATACACTTGGCTTTGTTGTTGGCCCGTTGATTGGTGGTTATTTAGCAGATAAACATTTAGTTCCCTGGTTTTCTTTGTCGACCCCGTTTTATTTCACGGCTCTCATGGCATTGTTAAGCGCCGTTATTCTTATGGTAGCGCTTAAAGAAAAGGTTGTTTGCAAGACATTTAAAGTTGTTCGAATGCTTAGAGGAATGACGAGCCTTTTTTCAATCCTCAGAAATCCTGCGATTCGAAACATATCAATAATTTATTTTTTTAGTGTGTTGGGCTGGTTGACTTATATTCAATTTATTTCGTTTTACCTGGCTGCTATTCATCAGTATTCGCCTACACAGCTTGGTCATTTCATCAGTTGGATTGCGCTAATGATGAGTGTCTCTATGCTATTAATCGTTCGCTTATTGATAAAAATATTTAGACCTCATCAGATATTTTTCGTGGCTCTAGTGATGGCCATACTTGGAATCATAGTAGCTTTTAATCAAACAATCCCATCGCTGTGGGTTGGCGCGATTCTAATAGCTTTTGGTGTTGGTCTTTCTTATTCTGCTGTTTTGACTTTATATTCAGATTTTACAGATTCCACACAACAAGGACAAGTGATGGGTGTTGCCAGTTCAATTGCGGCGCTAGCTGGCGGTATAGCCGGACTACTTAACGGTGTTTTACTTGCAGTTTCTTACGAAAGCTCGTTTATGGCTATTGCCTTGGTTTGGAGCGTGGCCTTATTGCTTTTTATTTTTCGAGCACGTTTTTTTGAGCATCATTGATCCGTTTGACCTATGCCACCCATTTTTTTTTGGGGGGGCTAGTCCACGGGGCATTACATCATTACCGTTGCAGTGTTTTCCAATAGCCAAATGAGTCTAAAGGCCTGACAACATTATGCACTTTTTTTGCAATCTTCATGTATATGTTTAAATAGTAACTTTCGCTGTTCTTGTAAGAAGTCAGCGGCTTCATTATCGGTCATCTCTCTTGCAAAGTCATCCAGTTTTTTGAATGTCATGTTTTTGTTAAGATAGACCTCTGCGTCTGGCAATGATTTAAATTTTTCATAAGGCGTCATCATATCTTTGGTAAGCGCCCGAAAATTCCACCTATCTAAGACAAGGAAAATAGCTTACAGCAGAGCTCGATCAATTGTATTAGGCAGAAGACTTGCGGGATCAACCTCCTTTCTTCGCATGCGATGAACCTGAGTTAAAACGTAATGAAGATAGGATCGAGGATCTATTCCATTGAGCGTACACGACTGAATCAAGCTATACAATAAGGCCGCCTTTTTCGCAGACGCTTCATTTCCTAGAAAGAGCCAGTTCCGCTTACCCAGAGCAAAGGGGCGCACCTGGTTTTCAATCCAGCAATTACTGATCTGTGTCTCACCATGGTCGATGTACCGTACAAGCGAAGCCCACTGATTTTTGGCGTAAGTGACAGCTACACCGAGCAAGCTCTTTGGCGGCGCATTGATTTTATAAAGAAAGTCTTTGATATCGTCCAACATTGGCTTTGAGTTTTCCTGGCGAACCTTTTTTCGTTCATCAATAGATAGGTTTTTTATTGTCGCTTCGATGCCGTAAAGCTCAGCTATTTTTTCAAGCATTTTTCCTGCTTTCCCGGATTTGTTATGACTACAGGCTTTGACAACATCCGCGAACTTTCTGCGAGCATGATCCCAGCAGCCTAAGCTTATAATATCCTCACGCCTTCTTTGTGTGTTATATCCAGAGTATCCATCTGTTTGCAAGATACCTTTGAAGTTTTTGAGGCGCTCATTAACAACCTCTGAGCCTCGGCTTAAGTGAAAGTCGAAAATAACAAATCGTTTTCCGGGCAGGTAGCAATGATATAGCCACATATAAGCCTTTTTTTCTGGCTTGAGCACCTTGACGGGTGTTTCGTCGGCTTGGAGCAGGCGCACTGAAGGAAGCTGCGCCCACAAGGCTTCGCCTAGCGGCTCCAATTGCTCAGCTGAACGCATAACCCAGCCGCCGAGCGTATTATCAGGAATATCGAGGTTAAGTGGCACTAACATTCTCCGTTGCCGATAAAGCGGCAAATGATAGCTGTACTTATTGAGTATGATTTCCGTTAACAAACTTGCACCAGCTTTGCTTTTTAGTATTGGAAGCTCAATAGCTTGAGGTGTGGTCACCGTTTCACAGCGTCTACATGTATATTTGATGCGAATGTGCTCGATAACCTTGAGGGTTGCAGGTTTGAAAACAATTTCTTCCTTGGTTTCTTCACCTGTTTTTTCTAAACAAGCACCGCACGCGCATTGCTTTTCTTCTTCGGGTAAATCGATATAGTGTTTTTCTCTAGGCAGCTTGCTTGTATCAAGGTTCTTGGGCTTACGGTTCGGCTTGGTGCGCGTGTAAGTGATTATTTGTTTGCCCTGCTCATTTTCTTCTTGAAAAACATCGCCGTCTTCGTCAAACAATGAGGGTTGTAGGGCTGATTGCTTTTCTGTGGACTTTGCGAAGTGTTTTGACTTGAGTAGTCTTAATTGTTCTTCGAACCAACGAAGTTTTGAGCTAAGCGAATCTATCTGTTGTTCTTGGCTCGTGATTTGCTGGTCTTTTTGAGCAAGCATCTTCTGTATGTCGCCAGGCGCTAAGCTGGTGGTAAGGCTGGCTGGATCGGTAGGTTGCATCATGTTTTTCATGATGCGATAGTAACACAATACAGCTAAAAAAGCCTTATTTTCGTCAAATCTCCTTAAAAATAATCATCATAAGTTAACGCATTAAAGCCCGACATATCAACCCAGTCTAACCCTGCAAGCAACCAGCTTAACTGTTGATTACTTAATTCATAGGGCGATCCTTCGTCGAGCTTCGGGGCGTTAGCCGGCCCATGGCAACATACCTTTGAATCATTCGCGTAAGCTGTTGTCGAGAATAGCTTGTTACCTTGATGAGAAATTGAATGACGATACCTTTGTCGCAACGCCTTAACTTTTGATAGCCGAAGCGTTGCAGGATGCCTTCCACAAAGTGGTAGCGCTCGTTCTTATTTGAGGCCACGGCAAATGCAATCGCTTGGGCGCCATTGATAAAAGAAGCCATCTGTTCAATGGTCTTTAGATTGTCTAGTTTCATGATCGTGTTCATCCGGTGATCATGAAGATTGCTTGATAAATGTCCAGAACTTTGTCTTTTAGACCCATTTCATACTGGAATCACGGTACCTCGTTCAGACTCATTTCATGTTGGAAAAGCAGCGATTCCCGGCTAACACAACAAGCAAGCCATAACAGGGCTCAGAGAGCGATTCAAAAATATTTTTCGTAAACTTTTTCATGTATCCTATGCGTATTTTTCATTCGCAAAGGATAAATAATGA
>Ga0233430_1001900_pt1 | contig 26259 bp, 29 predicted proteins | sample SI_118_April2016_2_FD_179883 | JGI IMG/M metagenome (GOLD analysis project Ga0233430, IMG submission 179883) | Seawater microbial communities from Saanich Inlet, British Columbia, Canada - SI_118_April2016_150_MG | ecosystem: Environmental > Aquatic > Marine > Inlet | place: Canada: British... | reverse complement strand
CTCGTTTCTCTTTTCGCCGATATCGATAGCGGCAAAAAAGCGACCCCGGTTGTTGCAATCAGAATTTGTAAAATTTGCGGGCAGGCTCCGCTAGAGTCATTTGCGTGCAAAATTCAGGTATTAACTTTCCTGTTTATTGACATTGTTCTAAATCATTCTATTTGCAATGTCCATCACTTAGCGTGGCCCGGCCCTATCCGACCGAACGGAAGGCAACTGACTGTTGCTTGACAGCACCGGATGCCTCTGTTATCAGTTCTTTGGCGATTACATCATAATGGATGCCACTATATATATTGCAGCTTTGTTGATTACGAAGCAATATTTTGAGTAAATTCTTTTCACTCAGGAGGTCGACATGCTTAGCTTTGCGGAAGAGATCTATTTATTGTCACTCGACGATGTCACTGGAAAACTCATTGTACCTTCAAAAGAAATCATACTGAATTCCGTTCTGGTCGGTGCTGTACTGGGTGAATTATCATTTTTAAACAAAGTTGATTCAGATCTTAAAGATTTACATATTTTAGACACCGAACCTACAAATAACCCGATTCTTGATAGTACGTTAGAGTCCCTTAAGAAAATGGATACGACAAAAATATCGATCTCTCGCTGCCTTAATATTCTCCTGCAAAACGCCAAAGATATTGAAAACCAGGTTTTGGACCGACTCATTGAAAATGCCATCGTGAAAAAAGTGGAAGGATGCATTCTCTGGGTAATACCGACCCGGCGATATCCCAAAATAGATGATTTTCAAATGCAGGATGTGGAAACGCGTCTACGCGAATTGATTTTGAGTGACAATATTCCCGAACCCCGGGAAGCAGTACTGGTCAGCCTTGTTCATACCTGCGGCCTTTTTGGACAGATTCTTTCCCCCAGGGAATTAAGACGTTCTGAAGAGCGTATTAAAACCATCTCGAAAATGGATGTTGTCGGCAGAAAGGTTGTGCAGCTTATCATCGATATCAATGTTGCACGAGCCAGCCAATTTATTATGTAGCCGGCATCGAGGAGAGCGTCGAACGGCCGATTGATCATGCGGCCGAAGCCAAAAGAAGGTGAGTTCGAACCTGCCTTGCCCCCTTTACGAGCCCTCCGTGCGGAGATCTTCGAACACTTTTGCCGCCACAAGCATGGCGTCCCGAACCAGCGGCGCGCCCACGTAGCCGAGAAGGTGAAGAATCGCCTCCGTCAGCTCGTCTTCGGTCCATCCCTGTCGGCGCGCCATACGCAGGTGGACCGCCAGCTCAGGCTTGCGACCGGTCGATGCGTCGGAGATCACGGTGATCAGCGTACGCGTCTTGAGATCGAGCCCCGGCCGGGTCCAGAGCCTACCGAAGACCGTCTCGCTCACGAGGTCAATGAACTTTTCCATCATCGGGTTTTTGTAGGTTGTTGCCGCGGCGTTGTCGACATAAGCGTCGCCCAGCAGCTTCCGGCGCATCTCGCGGCCCTCTGTCAAATCCGAATCGGACATCAGATCCTCCTTGAAAGTGGTGGAATGTTTAGCGAATTGATACCCTAACTTGCCAATGGCCATTGCTGCTTCAGCCGAAGTCGAGCCCACCAATGGCCGATGTTTAAAGGGAACAGGTCGATTAAGACCGTTTTAGAATTATTTTTAAAACGTTTAATTTGCAATGTCAATTACTTAGCGTAACCCGACTCCGGTTTCCTCAAAAAAAACATCGCCTTTCAAAAGAATTCAATATAAGTAAAAGCAAAAAGAAAAGGTGTTTAACGGAGAAAGGTTTCCGGAATAAATAGAGTTGCGGACCGATGCATTCGATGCCATGGGAATATCTGCCGGATGCAGCTTCCTGGAATCGGACCCGGCACGGGGCAATCGTTTTATTTTAAGATTTTTTTACATAAGGAGATACCATGAAACTTCTTACCTACCACGCAGCGTCAGGGCCACGGGTCGCCGTCCTCGGTGAAACGGGTGTTGAGGACGTCGTCCCCGAGACCGGCGATGCTTTGACAGTAATTACATCGGGCGTAACACCCAAAACAACCGGTAAACCAAAGCCGCTCGCTTCGGTGAAGCTGCTGGCACCCATCGTTGAGCTCAAGCGGCCGGTCATCGCCGTCGGTCTCAACTATAAGAAGCACTCCGACGAGGGCGCCCGAAAGCACGGTGAGCGGAAAGTGGGTGCCTACCCGGAGAATCCGGTCTTTTTCTGCAAGTGGCCCGGCTCGCATAACGGACCTGAAGGAGAGATCGTTCACCACGGGTTCACCCAGGAACTCGACTATGAGTGTGAGCTGGTAATCGTCATCGGCAAACAGGGCGTAAATATTTCAAAGGAACGCGCCATGGATCATGTCTATGGTTATACAATCATGAACGATGTCTCGGCTCGCGATATCCAGCGCCGCCACGGCCAGTGGTTCAAGGGTAAGGGTCTGGACAGTTTCGGTCCCATCGGCCCCTGGATCGTTACCAGGGACGCGGTTGGCGACGGCAACAAACTCACCGTTCAGACCCGGGTGAACGGCCAGACCCGCCAAAATTCCAACACAGATGACATGATCTTCGACATTGCGACGATCATTTCGGTCCTGTCGGAGGGATTCACCCTCTACCCGGGAGACTTGATAGCCACCGGAACCCCCGAGGGCGTGGGCTTTGCCATGGATCCCCCCGGGGTTCTGAAGGCGGGCGATCTGGTGGAGTGCGAGATCGAAAACATCGGGGTGCTCCGGAACCGAGTCGTTGCTCCGACCTAGGGTCGGGGCCGGCTTTAAATAAGCAGCAGGTGCGGCGGTTTTTATCGCCAGATTCTATCTGCAATGATGGGGGGTTGTCCGGTCATTTTATGGGTCCTTTGGTGTTCGGGATTCGGTGCTGGGATCGGCTCAACCAGATCTGATCAATCCGGTGGGGTGTTTGCCGCGGTTGAATACGGATCATGTGATCTCCGGAATGTTTCAATTCGACGGTAATGGGATCGTCGGTATCGCCTGCCCAGCCGTAGACACCTACCGGATGTACATCCAGCCAGTTCCCCAACCGAACGCTTCTGGTGTGGGTCCCGATCTGGTCATCTACCTGCAACCATACCGAGTCGGTATAGCCGCTGTTTATGTCGCTTTTTCCTCTTAACCAGACATTGTAGCGACCTGCCGGTGCGGAAAAACGCATCTCAACATAAACATTCGGTTGCGATTTTGCCCGTTGACTCGCTCCTGAGGAAAACTCGATTGCCCGGCCCATGGAAGCCTCTTTGTCGTTGATTACCCGAACACCGGTTGACGACCGATCTGTTATCGATTCGCTGTTTAAAATGATGTCCCTCCCGGGGTCATACGTCAATGGCATTGGCGTGCGGTTTCCACCTGCTCCGGTGATTTGATTGACAGTTGCAAAAACTATCAAACCAAAAAACAGGACATGCAGGATAGTCATAGCGCGCCTTTTCCGAAAGATTTCGAAAAAGGGATGGGTCGTCTTCATTCCGAATAAAAAGCGGAACAGTTCAAGTTTCCGAACCAGGAGCATATAGACGGTTATGATGACGATAAAGGAGCCGGTAAAAACGATCGCCCATTTTAAGGCATCTTGAATCTCCCAGGTCATTACGAAATAGCCCATAGCCAACAAGACGGTCTGGTGCAGGATAAAAAAGGGGAGCACCCCTTCATTGGTATATCGCAATAACGGACGATCATACGCCAGATACCTCATGCTAAATCCGAGAATGGCAAATAACCAGCACCAGGCACTGAAAAAGGAGAGTGCGGTAGCTACCCAATCGTAGATCCCGGCCGGGAAGGGCATACCTGACGGCCCAAACAACAGGTACAGGTATAGGGGAGATAAAACCAGGCCGAGTAAAAGAGAAATCCACCGCTGGTTCTCGATATGCTTTTGGAGTCGATCACTGGACACGAGCATGAAACCGGAGATGAGAAACCAGATATAATAAAGAAACCCCCAACCGCCGGAGCCGACTCCCAGAACTGCAGGTGGAATAAGTGCTTTCATGATCAACAGCGGAATCGCAAACCATATATAGATCAACCCCGGCATGGCAGAAAACGCCGTGATCCGATTAAGGATCTCCCGGCCGCCTCCTCTTAACCAGATAAATAAGGGATAACAGATCAGGCCGTACAAAAACAAAAAGAACAGATACCATAGATGCATACCGTGATATGCAAAGTTGCCCGGTGTGCCCATCCCCAGATAAACACCGTTGAAATATTCGGGCAAAAATGAAAAGAAAGATCCTGAGAATTGATTATGTGTCAATCGTTCCAGGTATACCTGCAAAATGCTATGTGTGACCGATGCGAAAAGAACCGGAATCATCAGTCTCAGAAATTTATCAGTATAGAACCTCGGCCAGCCACCGGATTTTCCCATTGCATAGAACAGACTTGCACCGGAGATGATGAAAAAGAGCGGCATCATCCACCGGGTGGCAAAAACATTCCATATCTCCACCCAGATAAACGTATTGACATTCTTGACATGCCAGTCGCCCAGATTAAAAAATCGTGTACTGTGGTAAATAAAAACGATCAAAATGGCATATACGCGAAGCCAGTCGAGTTCATATCTTCTATCAGACTTGTCCATCGTCATTTGACCACTCCCCCCCCTCATCAATCGTTGTCTATGCTGTCCGGGTAATATTATTAGTGTTTGACCACAATATCAATATGGTACTATGACCCGACCCTAAGTCTTCTCCTCCTTAAATCCGAATATTGCACTTTGAAGGATTCTGGTTACCTTGATCATCTGTTCTGCTTTTAAACATGCACCCCGAATCCGATGTGTGTTTTTTCGATATTCTCTTGCATGTTCTTCTGACCAGAAGAAAACACACTCCGTTCAGAATGAATCGATAATGCTGTCTTCTTTGATACGATACTCCTCGGATAGGATACCATATTCTTTCTCAAATTTGACTTTTCCTGCGGCAATCTGTTTCTGCCATATAAAAGGGGGCACCTTTACGATATACCGCCACAGTCCGAGCATGAGTTTATTACTCATAGCAACTTTTCCTTTCCATTTCGGCATCTGATGAATTCTTTTGATTGTGTGTAAGCCAAAGAACTAGTAAAGTCTGTGTTCCTTCCATATAGAATCTGTGGATTCAAAGCTTAGCAAGCGATCAGAGGTGCGAATGGTTGCTTTACCTGATGTTATTTTTATCGTCTCTATGGTTTCTCGAACTCGGAGACGAACTTCAGTAAAGGACGCGGTTTCTGCGGCAAAACCAAATGCCCGGCCGGATGTTATCACCACCGCAACATACCTTTCCACTTTCGCTGTAACTATCTCGTCGTGGGTTGGGAGTCGAGTTTCGATAAATCGATTAGACGCTGCATCGAAGGCGATGGCACGATCTTCTGTTACCAGTAGAGCAATATATGGGGACAGGGATGCAACTCCATTTTCAGATTCGTCTATTCCCAAAGGCAATGCTTGCCAGGTATTTGAATAAATGGATATTGTGAAAAATCGATGATCTGTTAAAAACGCACCTATATAACCACGTGAGCCACTCCACAGCACCTTCTCTTTTGGCCGAAGGTTAAATGCAATTGTCTTTTTCCCCTCTATAATAGCGATAATCTTGCTGTTCGACTCGAATATGTCAATTAAATCTTCTATTTCTTCTTCAGCATAGGAACATATGGCAGATAAAAGTATTGACAGGCAAATTACGATAGTAAGCAGTTTATGGCTTCGAAGCATGGGCCACCTCCGGAAATATATATTTGCTGATAGGAACATAACGGCTGACGTACCTTCGTTACCTCTCAGATTCATTCGATTTAAGGGTTCCGTCGGACTCAAATTCCAGGGTCATGCCTTTTTTATGCTCTTTTTCATCGATGGTATGAGCCCTCGACAAGGTGCACTTTTTCACTGCGCCGGAGGAATAGAGGTAGACCGGTTTGAAAACACTCGCCATACACGGGATGCCGCGGATCTCTTTGTCTTCGGATAAACAGCAGAATGTAATCCGCCCCGCGCTGTCGAATGCGGTCATGACCTTCATGTATCCGCCGTTGAGCGGTAGCCCCTGCACTGTGACGTCTTCAGAGAAGTAGCAGCTCCGCAGTGAGCCGTCCGGGTGCAGGAACACCGTCGAATTGGCAGGAAATGGCATATTTTGGATCGTTCGGGTTTTGGAGAGTTGAAATTGCGCTATTGCTCCAGAATTATGGAACCACACCCATCTTTTGCATGGGTACCCCTGAACGACAAGCGCTTCCTTCAATTTGCATCGTTTCAGTATGCCGTTCTCATGGTAGCGCGCTGTCTGTTTTTTGAATACTCCTTCGGAAAGCACCTTCCCTTCTGCCCAGAGACTGCTGACGACGAGCAATAGAAATAGGTTCATGATAAAAATGCGCTTCATGCGGATCTTTCCATCCGACTCACATAACGGGCTTTTCAGCTGCAGGCGTTAGGTTGCCGGCTTAAGGAACAAGGTTATAGGATCATAAAATATCTTGTTATTTGAATTCCAATTTTCCCAAATGATTCAGGGCGAAAAATAGAGAGCCCACATGCAGTGCCTGGAAAAATCCATTATCTCTTGCAAGCTGAACAGCTTCTGCAAGTGGCATTAAAACGATTTCAACTCTCTCTGTATCATCGTATATTTGCTCCGATATTTTTTTGACCCCGGTTGCGAGGAAAGAATGGACGGCATTGGTGTGATTGGCCGAATTGGGTGAAAGCCTGCCGGTTTCAACAAACTCGCCTCCACCGTAGCCGGTCTCCTCTAAAAGTTCCCGTTTTGCAGCGGAAAGTACGGATTCATCAGAAGCTTCAACACCGCCGCTTGGAAGTTCAATCACGGTTTGGCCAATGCCATGGCGGTACAATCGCACAAGAACCAATTCTTCGCGTGTTGTCAATGCAACAACATTTATCCATGTTGGATACTCAAATACATAGTATGGGTCGATTATATTTGAACTCGAAAGCTCGCATGTATCGGCTCGGACAGTCAGCCATCTATCCTTTACAATGTATTTGGATTTTATAATTTTCCAGTCAAATGGATGTGCCATATTACGGTTCGGAACCCTGATAAAAAATTCATTTCATCGATTTTATTCTCTATAACTCCCGGTGTTGGCTGACAGGTTTCCGCTGTCCAGTGGACTGCCGTGCTAGACGGCAGGCCGCTATACACCCGGAGACAAACCCTCAATCTGTTGTGCAATCTCCGCCATATCGTCTGCACTCAACTGCCACCGGCCCGCTTCACTGTTCTCGATTGCCTGTTGGGGTGTCTTTGCGCCGCAGATCGCAGTCGTTACCGCCGGGTTGCCCAAAGTCCAGGCTATCGCCAACTGCGCCATCGTGTAGCCATGATCCTGCGCCCATGGCATGAGGCGGCGGCTGATTTCAACGGCCGCCTCCCGCACCGCTTGCGTGAGCGTCGGGTGCTGCGCCCGATCATCGTTTTCGGGGAAGCGGTGCGAGGCCTTGTATTTACCCGAGAGCAGGCCGCGAACCATCGGTGCGTAGGCCATTACACCGATTCCCTGATCCAGACAATAGGGGAATAAAGCCTGTTCGGCGCAACGAAAAATCATGGAGTATTGCGGCTGTGAAGAGGCGATGGGGCCATGTGTCGATGCCTCCTCTGTCTGCTCGACGCTGAAGTTGGATACGCCAAGGTACCGCACTTTACCCTCATGCTTCAGTTTCACCAGCTCGGCCATGGTCTCTTCAATCGGCCAGTCCGGGTTGGGGTGGTGGACCTGGTAGAGGTCGATGTGGTCCGTGCGAAGTTTGCGAAGACTGTTTTCAATGGCAGCTCGGATATGCCCAGGCGAATGATCCCCTGAAAGCTTGGTGGCAAGCATGACCCGGTCCAGTCGACCCAGAAGCGCCTTGCCGAGTATGGACTCGCTTGTATAATAGCCTTCGGCCGTGTCGAGGAAGTTGATTCCGGCATCGAGCGCTGCATGGACCGTTTTGATCGCCTGCTTTTCCCCAAGGACGCCCATGCCGCCGCCCAAGGGCCACGCTCCCAGGCAGACAACACTCACGTCAAGACCATCGCTGCCCAGTGATCGAGTCGGTAGGGAATTCATCAGCTTTAACCAATCTTTCCAATGAGTGGCTGCTGGTTATCGAGTAATCGTTGTTGGCGCATAACAATAAATAGGGGACAAATAGGGGAATGGGCGGTCAAGTTTACACTTGACCTTTAGAGATTTTATTCTTTATCTCTTCTACCTGTCGCCTGAACTTTTTATCAGATTTTGTCAATCTGGAAACTGTTTGTATGATGCTGCTTACAGTGCTGTAGGCGTTTATCTGAAAAATGTTCTTTATATCGTTTAGATTGTCGCCTCGAAGATTTCGCAATAAATAGATGGCAACATTGCGGGGTTTATTGAAAACACCACGCCTGCTCGCCATCAATTCATCCGTCGACACGTTGAAATACCCACAAATTACAGAAAGTATATCATCAGATGAGGAGGCCAAGCTCTTTGATTCCGGAATCTCATAATCGGTTTTACTGAAATGATATTCTTCCTTTATCCTGGTTATAAAACTTTCAGGCCCAAAAATTGATGGGAGATTCTTTTTTGAAAATAGATTTGCGACCGCCTGCGAATCGTCATCTTGCATGAATTCAATAAAGGGTTTCAACCGCCCCTTCTTTTTTGGCGTTATCATGGAAAAAATATAATCTTTATGCAGCCACTTCCATTTCTTTGAATATGACAGATATCCGCTGTAACTGCTCCATTCATGCCCCCCCATCTCCTTAACCACACCAGCCGCTACAGGGTTTTTGTGTATATATCTCACCAATTCCAGCAGGTGGCTGTCATTACAGACCAGTATGGATTTATATCTTCCTCTAAAAAGCTGGCCGTCGAATCCGTGCCTTCTGTTGTATCTTTGCGTATACAGACCATTTAGGTGCCTCATGCACCTTGAAATATTGCCCCCGGGAGTCTGAAGCAACACATGATAATGATTCGGCATTAAACAGTAGGCGGCAATGTTTGCATTCCATATTCCAGATATTTCTATCAGCAGGTCAAGAAATTCTGAATAATCTGCTTTTTCTGAAAAAATGGTCTCAGATCTTCTTCCACGGTTCATTACATGGTACCATGCTCCCGGGAACTCTATTCTGAGTGGACGCGACATGATCTGGATATATCACTTCTTTAATTAACGGTCAAATGTAGACTTGACCCCTATTTAGTTTTTCTGGCAACAATTGCAATGTCGGGGGACTCTGGGGAAAAAGTTACGCCTGTTACATCAGAATAGAACGCTTCAGCGTCAAATCCGTTCTCTTCAAACTCCTTTCTTAATAGATCCTGACTGAAATATTGCAGCCAGTTATAGACAACACGGGTTCTTGCCTTTTCAATTATCGTGTATTTATCGAGAGTTATTTTTTCTTTATCATATTTGAACATGTTCAGGAATCCAAAATAATTTTCAGGTGACCAAAAATTATCCAGTTGATTACGTTCGTATGTTGCCACCTCATCTCTGCTGTTGAAAGTATTGAGCGAATGAACATCCAACAGCACTGAACCACCGGGCTTTAAGAATGTGTAAAACTTGGCAAGCAGTGTTTTTCTCTGCAAAGGGCTTAAAGCGCAAAAATCGCAAAAAATCATTGTAATGAGATCAAATCGTTTTGCAGTTTCAAAATCCAGATAGTTCTGTTGATAATAGGTAATGTCCAATCCTTTTTTATCGGCAATCTTTCTTGCATACTGGATGGATCTTCTTGAAAAATCAATCCCGGTAACATCAGCATTGCCTTCGGCAAACGCGGTTGTATACAGCCCCGGTCCGCACCCAAAATCAGCAATACTTGTATTTACGTCTACTCCAAAATGAGACATTATCCATTTTACAGACCGAGCGATGAAATCTCTGTTTCGGGATGAAAGGTCAACGGATTCGTTTAAATGATATTCAAGCATCTTCATTGATGTATGCTCATCAGTCCATAGCTCATCTGCAGTGTAAAACTGAAAAGGTGTGGGGCGTGAGTTTATTTCTTCTAATCTATCAAACACAAGATATCTCCTTTGTTGCGAATCTGGAAGCTACGCCGACATCTCTTGTCCAGCGCTTTATGGGTCTCTACAACCCCGCGGACAATATCCCCGTGGTGGTGGCCGCCACACAGATTACGGCCGAGTAACCCCCCGGCTGGGAATTCCGGGTGCATTCCCCGCAGCCTGTTTACGCAAAGCGGAAATCCCGCTTACCGGGTTACGGGGGCCTCAATCTTTCTGATGCTAAACTGAAAAAGCATTTTTTCTGTTACCGATTTATGCCGGCTCAAGCTCCTTACGATTGGCAATTATTACTCTCGCCAATGTTCGGGTTCATTTAACGTATCTGCACAGACGATTTTGCCGCTAAAATTATCAATGATGCCGGGTTTTAATTCTTGAACCATCCAGGCAGAGGCGTTTTTCGCCGGAATAGGGTAAGGTGCTTCAAACCCCTGGGCTCCTGCTGGTTTGAATCCAAAACGCGGATAATACTCTGGGTGTCCCAATACAAACACAAGATCGACCTTCGATTCAGACAATTGTTTTAAACCTTCCTCAATGAGTTTCCCGCCAACGCCTTTCCCTTGAGCATCTGGCAGAATTGCAAGTGGCGCAAGAATCATGGCAGACAGTGCATCTTCATTTCGAGTGATACGAACCTTTGTAAAAAGAATGTGCCCAACCGCTGCATCATCATCAATGGCAAGCAGGGACAGTAGTGGCTTGGCACTATCATCATTGAGTAAACTGTTTACAAGATTCGATTCTTTGCTGTGACCAAAAGCCTCCGTTTCTATGTGCAGTACATTTTTTAAATCTGAATTTGTTGCTTTTTTAATAATCAACTTTATCTCCGATCAGCTATCGATTAAATGCCTTGATATGCTCCGCAATGTTGGCCTTGAGATTCATGAAAAAGAGCGAATAGTGGAAGGCATGGTATACTCCTTCAGGTAACGAATAATCCGGGGCATCCGGAAAGGTTCCCAAGCTCAGCTGCGGCACGGCTTGGCAGGGTGGAAAAAAACGATACTGATATCCGATTGCTCACGAGTTTTTCACCACAGCATCTGCCTCCGGGTCAAAGGGGTTTAAACGCATTGCCAGGGAGAAAAGATATCCGTAATTCTTTTTCAAATAATGTATGTAACGTAACCATTCATATATCAATAAGTTATAGGCACGAGCAATGTCCCCTTCAAGATGTTTACGGTCCGAATCGGTTAATATAAATAAGTCAGAACGATTCAACAGTTCATCACGAAGGTGAAATACGGCGCGGAGTAGTTCAGAAAAATTCTCATGCTCCTGAATGATCGGATTTTCAATTAGCCTCAAAAGCAAATCGGCCCTGTTTTGGAGATATTCCAGCAGAGTAAGAATATCAGCGTGACGAGAATCTATTACAAGGCGGTGTTGTCTCAAAGCGGTGTATGCCTTATCAAAATCTTTGTCTTTCCATTCTTCCGAAAGTTTGAGAACACGGTGCAAATTTTTAGATCCGGGGTCTAACTGTGTAAAGCGTTTCAGGAGTTCGTTACCCATTTCACTGAAAAACAGTCCTGTTACCATGTCAAGCTTCTGTTGTCTGAGTGACTCTTCACGGCGATTGACAAACAAATCTGTAATACTGGCCATCACGCCGAGAAAAGTCCCGACTCCGCCGATAATAATAAACAGGGTCAGAATTTTTCCGAGGCCGGTTTGAGGATGGATGTCGCCGTAACCGACAGTAGCCATCGTTACAATAGAAAAATAGATTGCATCCGTTAACGACATATTCTCGATGAACATGAATCCTATGGTACCGACTAATAACATAACAGCAAGCGCTGTCAGGTAGATTCTAAGGCGAATTTTGTTTTTTTCTATCATTTATCCGATTTGTGCTGATGTATTGTTAAAATAAGTTTACAATCAGAATTTGCCATCTACAATTTCAAACCATATATTACCGGCATAAGGCTCGGCGGTTTTTTGCCGCCACCCCCTTTGTGCCGAGGCTATCTGATGCTGGTCACCCGGTTGTCTAAACGTTTCCCCGGAGACGATCCGTGATGTGCGATGTTACCATTCGTTCAAAACGATCTAAAGAGATGCCTAATTGCCCGCAACGCAACTGAAACTCGACACATCCCGGGGGTTTCCTTTCCCGTCGTACTTCGCTGCCTGTGGATGAGCACACAAAAGCCTTGAACCGTCCGGCTGCATTTTTTCATCAACAAAATAGGCTGTAATCTGATGGGGCGCTTTGCCGGTTTCCACCCACCGGTCGATTTCAGTCAGAAAATTCGCCCATGACGGCCCGGGTCCACCAAAGCAATGCTCGACACCCGGCATCATGAACAACCGTACATCGTTGGCCGCGGTTTCGTCGTGCACGAGGGCATCTTCATAATAGCCGATCGTGCCATACGCTGTTATCGCGGCATCCGACCAGCCGGTGAACATCAGCAGCTTGCCGCCCCGCTTGCGAAACGCCGACAGGTCGGGGTTAGTGGCATTGAGTGTGCCTGCTGCCAGCTTCGCGTCTTCGCGGAAGGTATCGAACGTATAGCCGGCATAAGACCAATCCGGGTCATGATAGATCATGTTTTTCATGATGCCGTTCCCAAAGCCATAATGGACGGCGGGAACAACCGGCGCAGGATAGTCTCCCACGTCTACGCCTCCCTGGAACTCATTCACATCACTCTGGAATTTTAGGCCTCCGGTAAGCCAGCGAGGCCAGCCGCCGGTGGAGGTTTCGCCGCCAAACGGGAAGCCATAGAACAGCTTGTTGCCCTGTATATCTTTTGGCCCGTCATAGACGGTTTTAACTGCGGCAAGCTGAGCTTTGCTCAGACAACTATCGGTTTTTTCGCCTTTGCACAATAATGTCGTCAGATCAAATTGGCAGTCTCTGGGGTCGTTCAGAATGCCGTCTTCAATTCCATCCAGCGCATCGCATTTTTCAAGATACGCAGACTCGATTAGCTGCTGCTCTTTAGGTCCGATCACGGCCTGCTGCAGGTTGTCGGGATCTGGATACATGGCCTGCATGATCTGTATTGTTCCCGCCGCAAGCCCCATTGTCCAGTCATATGCTGGCGCACCAGCGACAATGCCGTCAAAATCGTCTGGATAACGTTGGGCTTCCATCAATGCCTGGCCGCCGCCCCGGGAGCAGCCGACAAAGTAATTTCGGGCGATGTCTTCCTGGTAGTAGGCCTTAATCAAAGCCTTCGCCGTGACCGCTGTGCGGTGTACGGCGTGGTGACCAAAGTTCACAATACGCTCCATGTTGTTAAGCGCCCAACTCGCTTCCAGGGGATGACCTTGATGGCCCGTGTCGGTGCCCACCGTAGCGTAGCCGGATTGCAGGACCCCGTATGACAACGCCACATTTACGACGGATCCTACAAAGCCGCCGCCGCCGCCCATGACAAACTTACCATTCCATTTCTCAGGCAGGAGCAGTTCAAAACGGATCTCAGGGCCAATCACACCCGCCACCTTGCAATGCGGCGCGCCTTTAGTATCTTGTGTGACCGATGTGATGGTGACGTCCGGCAGCTGGGGAAGTGATTCCGTATGGCATACCGGCTGTGCAAAAAGCGGTGCATAAAATAGTGCAAACCCGATTAGTGTTATCGTGACAAGAAATGGTCTTCTCAGGGTGTATCTTTCCTCTTGATTTCTCTGCCGGACCCCATTTGCAGTGAAAGTCGCTATTCTCTTCATTTCTATTGTCACACCGTCACATTGTATGGTTACGTTTTCTTTTTTCTTTTTAACGTTCTTTTAATAACATCGTTCATATCTTGAGCGATGGAAACAGTTGGGCATAAGAGCTCTTTAACCTCTTCTTGAAAGACTTTTTTATCCTTTGGAGTATGGGTGCCATGGATAATTTCCAACTCAGAAAAATTTTCCCGAATAATTTTATCGTATTTCTTTATAAATGGGCAAAGTACAGTCATGCAGTAAGAAAAGTGTAACGCATCGAGCCTGTAGCCCGCTAAAGCCTTAACTCTTTTTAAAATCTTCTCAGGGGCCGCAAGTGTTGGACATCCCGAACAATTTATAATACCAATTAAATCAAGCTGATTTTCATCGCTGTATCTCTCAAACAGGCCTCTTCTTTTCCTCATATCGCCAAGACATGCAACAGATGCACAGTTTGTATCTTGCGTACAATTTGAGCATGTTAAAATTCCGATCCGTGCCACTATTACATTCTCCTTTACAAGGGCGATTCAGCGGCGCGGCTATAGACCGCGTTCGGCTGAAAGCGCGCAAGTTCTGCGTGATCTCTTAGGGTATTTTTACACTGTTAATGGTTATTATCATTGACACAAACATAAGCCGAAGGCAAGCCCAAGATCCCGGACTTTGAGCGGGAGGCGGAACCGTGAGGCATCGTCTGGAGGTGGCGCGAATTAGGCTTCGCTTTAAGCTATGACCAAGCAAGGCGGAAGGTTCGCCAATGTTGCCGTCCAAAGCGCTCAAAATTACCGACACCTTCGAAAATCCGGTGTTACGGCACGAAAAACAATTGATATAATTATTGCAACTTTCTTTAGGATTAAGTTCGGTGAAATCTATCCCTTTAGGAATTTTTCTTAAACTTTTTCATTTCACTTTTATGATAAAGATCAAAGAAAATCACACTGTTGTCAGGGATGGCCAGGCAATCATCGCAATCCTTTTCCATGCGACGGTTCTCTTTTCGACATAGTTTGCACCAATAATAAATGACCCGGTAATCCCGTCTGCCAACATATTTTTTAAACCGTCCCTGATAAAGCCCATGCATTTTTCCATCAGCATCGTCCGGTTCAGCGATAAGGCGTTCTACAACCTGTCGGATGCGTTTGTAACCAGGAGGATCAGACTGTTTTATTTTCTCCAATTTATGGGAAAAATGCTCGGTGGGTCGATACAGATTGTTCCTGGTCATTGACTTTAACTCCTTTGCCTATCAAAGAAAAGGTACGGGTTATCAATTTAAATTTTGATCTATAGCCATTTGCCCAACATATTTTGAGTGACATTGTAAAGTCGCGTTTGAGCATTTTCATCCCTGGTTGGGGGCCAGCTTTTTTTAATTTTTCGGTGATGAACATATTCACCGTTCATTTCCTTTACGTTATTCGACGAAGCAAGCCAAACTGGCGTACCTGCTGCTTGTTCCGGGGATTCTCCAATGAAAAAACTAACAAATGGCACGATTAAGTTCATTGGGAAAGCGAAATCCGATTCTGCAAGAGGCGTCTTCACAAGCCCCGGATGAATGCAATTAACATTGATGCCCGTTTCTTTTAGCCTTCTGGACATAAAATAGGTGAATGAGGTCAACAGGTGTTTTGACTGATAATAGGCGGAATTACTATTGTAAGTCGTTTCTTTATAATTGAGATCATCCCATTCGATTGGGTTCCTGTGCATTATCGACGAGATGTTGATGATTCGTGCTTCACCAGACACAGAAGCGGTCTGCTCCATCTGCTCTATCAGATGATGCGTAAGCAGAAATGGAGATAAATAGTTTAATGCCAGGGTAGATTCGAAATCCTCAGAGGTTACACTGTATTTCGGAAAGTGAGATCCAGCATTGTTGATGAGAACATCCAAACGATCAACGAGCTTCGTAATATTTTCTGCAGCCCTTTTTGTATCTTTCATGGATGAGAGGTCAGAGATAATGAATTGTCCTTTTCCTCCTTTCTTTTCTATTTCTTTAATGACTTCATTTGCTTTGGTGTTACTGCGAACAATAATTATTACGAAAGCTCCCTTTTGGGCGAGCTGAATTGCTGTAGCTCTTCCTAAACCACTTGTAGCTCCGGTAATGACAACGGTTTTATCGTTCATACGCATACAATTTTTTCCTTTCTTGATGTAACGGCAGCAATAACCAGCGTCGATATGAAACCCAGCCTCTGCCTCGTAGAGATTAATTACATGGTGGAAAAAGTGAAAATCGCACCGCTTTCAGGCATCTGCGTTTTATAATCTGATATACGTCCCTTAATCTTTCCCCCGCCCGCGCACGGAGCAACCGCGTTTACACCGGGTGTTCGTGCACCTGGAGGTGCAGGTTCGAACCTGTGTATGGGTGATCGAGTGCCACCGACTCGTCGAGTTCAACGCCGAGCCCAGGTTCCTTCGGGGGGATGATGTATCCGTCCTGCCAGAGGATAGGCTTTTTCAGGATATCGGCATGAAAGTTCCCGAAGGTCTCGATACTCTCCTGGATCAGGAAGTTGGGACTGCAGGCGGCCAGATGGATGTTCGCCGCCCCGACGACCGGGCCGCAGTAGAGATGCGGCGCAATCTGGGCATAGTGGGCTTCCGCCATTCCGGCGATCTTTTTCGCCTCGAGAATTCCCCCCACCCTGCCCAGGTTCATCTGAAGAATCGACGCCGCTTTACTCTCCAGCACCCGGGCAAACTCGTATTTGGTAGTGAGCCGCTCACCCGTAGCGATGGGAATCGTTGTCGAAGCCGCCACCCGGCTCATTTCCGAGGCATTTTCCGGCGGCACCGGTTCTTCCAGCCAGAGCGGGTCGTAGGGTTCGAGCCGCCGGGCCAGCCGGATGGCGCTGGAGGTTGTCATCTGACCGTGGGTGCCGAACAGGAGGTCGGCCCTGCTCCCCACGGCTTCGCGGATCTTTTTAGCGAAGGCCTCGGACCTGTCGAGAGCCTCGAGAGAAAGTTGCCGGGCATCGAAGGCGGAGTAGGGACCCACGGGGTCAAACTTGACTGCGGTGAATCCCATATCGACATAGGCTAAGGCCCGCTGCGCCGCAAGGTCGGGATCCGTGTACACATCGGTGTTGTCCGAATCTTTCGGATAGAGATAGGTGTAGGAACGCAGTTTTTCATGGACCATGCCGCCAAGCAGGTCATACACCGGCCTGCCCACCGCCTTTCCGACAATATCCCAGCATGCCATTTCGATGGCGCTGAGTATGCCGACCAGAGACAGGTCCGGGTGTTGGGTATAGCCGCTTGAATAGATGATCCGCCAGAGACGTTCTATTTGGAAAGGGTTCTGCCCGGTAACGGATCGCTCGAAGACATCCTCTATCATCATGACGACGGTATCGGGGTGGAACGGCACGGCATATACCTCGCCGACTCCCTTTATTCCGTTGTCGGTGGTGAGGGTCAGAAACACGAAATACTGACCGCCGAAATGGGGTGGGGGGTTGTCGACTACAAAAGTTTTCAGATCCGTAATTTTCATTGACCCATCCTGCTATCTTTCATTTGAACAACGACGGATTCGGCAAAGGCCCCGGTCTTCATCCCCTGAGCAGGGGTGTTCCGTCCCGGGTTCGGATACCGGCTCTCTTTATCCAGTGGGAAGACTGTTTCACACAGAAACGGGACACCCTGGGCGCAGTAAAAGCATTTCCCGCAGGAATGGATCAGGGAAACGACGACAGGGTCCCCCGGTGTCACCTGGGTTGCACCGGCCCCGACCGCTTTTACGATACCCGCCCCATTGACCTTCCATATAATGAATATCGCTGTGACAGATGGCACACGCCTTCAAGTCCACCTGGATTTCTCCCGCTTGGGGTGGGTCGAAATCAATATCCTCAATAACAAGACGCTTACCAAATTCATAGCAAACGGCTACTTTCATTTTTTCTCCGGGAAGACATAGGGGCTGTCAGAATATCATTTTCTCAAAACAAGGGTCAAGTCTACATTTGACCTTTAGAGATATCATTCTTTTTTCTCATCAGACTGATTTGCATAATTTATTTCTTTTTTGAGTAAATATCTTCGTATTCTTCGGGGTAATGTTCTTTCATGCATTCAGGACAGACACTGTGACTTATGTCTGCGTCGGAATATTTATGAATGTATACATCAACCCGCTCCCAATATCCTTTGTCATCACGAATCTTTTTGCAAAAAGTACAGAAAGGCAGGATACCTCTTAGGGTCTTAATTTCGTCTATTGTCGCTTTAAGTTTCTTGACCAGTGTTTCTCTTTCTTTCTGGGCAAGTTTTTGATCCGTAATATCTCTTGCAACATGAACAGTTCCTATTGCCACCCCCTTTGTATCAAAAATTGGCGAACATGTTACAAGAAGCGTTTTTCTTAGATATGGCTCTTCAATTTCTTCGGTGATCACTTCCTGCTTTTCAATAGCCTTTAGATGCGGGCAGGTTGCCGGCAAGGGCTCTTGGGTATTATGTATGAGCTCATAGCAATATTTCCCGATGAGTTCCTCTGGCTTTTTCCCGAAGAAATCTGCAAGAGGCTGATTCACTTTTACAAACCTCATATCATTATCATGAACAGATACAAAATCACTCATAACATCGAATGTCTCCCGCCACTGCTTGACAGAGTATTCCAATTTTTCTTGAACGATTGAACGCTCAACAATTTCATCCTTTAATTGTTCATTGACTTCCTCATATTCTACGGTTCGCTCGGTAACCTTGAGTTCAAGATCCCGTTTCGCCTCGGTGAGGCCCCTTTCTGCCTCCTGGCGCTGGCGTATGGCAGTGTCGATCATTTGCCCTAAAAAAGCGAACACAAGAAGCCCCGTAGCCCACAAAATAAAATGGGCGCTAAAAAGGGCGACGTTGCTGTACCGGCCGACTTTATTCCATAGTGGCACAGGAACGATTACACTTATCCCGCCACGGACCATGCCCTCGGAATAGCCCTGCCTATCATGGCATTTGATACAAGTTTTTTCAGTGAGCAAGGGACGCATAAGCCTCAAATAATCTTTACCTTCACGCTCGATTATGGTGAAAACCTCGGTCTCGCCCTTGTCGAAACGTCTTAATGCGTCGGCCTCCCAGTCATCAGGCCTGTTTTCCGGGCTGATCGGCTTCAGGGAGGTGATATGTCCGGCATCGTGATCAGCAACACGTGCGAGTTCGTACAGTTGCCGTGTCATATAGGCAGGATTGACCATGGTCAGGTGCCTGCCGGTGAGCGTCGTGATGTCTCTTTCCGAAATGGAGGAAAGATAGGGGTTCGGCTGGGTTTTTTCTGTTACAGGCACATATACGCCACCATGAGAGGCATTCCAGCGGCGGGCAAGAAGGTCTTTTTCAAATGACTTCCTTGCATGAACCAGTGCAATGTCCTCAGCGGTTTGATGGTTTTCAGCAATGTTCCATATGAGGCTGGACAAAAGCGCAATCGTCCAAAACAAGGTGAGCCACAATAATAGCAGGTTTACCTCTTTTGATACCAGTTTAGGAAATAGTTTCATAACAGCCTCTAATGTGGGAAAGGGGGAGGGATCTAAGCTCCTCTCCCTTTTCCTCATATTTCACGTATCACGACCCTGTCATGTTTACATGGGATACGGCGGTACCAGACAGGTCTTGGACGAAATGACGTTGCCGCTCTTGTCCACAGCCGTGATGATCGGATCACCGGGAAGTGTGATATGATATTCTACGGCCGTTGCCCGGCTGTTTGCGTTTATGCTTCCCATCTTCTTTATTTGAGGGACGGACCCCGGGGCCTGGGTGAACTTGATCACCATTTTACCGGGTTCGATTGCAAAGATGAAGGGATCGTCACTCGTGCCGATATAGACGCCTACATCCGCATCGCTGTTATCCTTTGTGGCAACGGTGACCTCATAAAATCCGTCGGGATTCTTATCTTTATTGTTATTCTTCTTACCATGTCAGTCCCTCCGATTTCCTGTTTTTTCGCCATGCGCGATCAAGCATATTGGAGATACTGACCCGCCTGGCAGCCCCTCTGCCATGTCCATATTCTGGATTTAGGTAGGTGGCTTTGCGTCCCACCCTTTTCGAGTGGTTTGCCCTTTTCAAACGTTAACGTATAGAAAATGCCGCAAATTATATGCCAGTCAAGATGATAAATACAAAAAACTCGACAAGGGTTTGAAAAATAGAAAATAAAGGGGGGATTCAAGCCGAATGACAAGGCATGGTACCATCAAAACCGTATTCAAAAATAGACATCCGGTTATGTTTTTTTGTACATTTTAATGAGGGGCTGCCCACGATTTAAGTATACATCCCAAACAGTCCTGGGGTCAATCTGGGGGTCATGTCTGCCTTTGACTCATACAAAAATGGACAAAGGTCAACGACAGACCCCACCCCTATACACCTATCAGCCGGCCTCTTGGAACCGTAGAGGTTATGTGATTCTACTCAATAGTATTCGATTTCATCCCAAGGATTATCTTGCATCCGCTTTAACCGTGTCTTTAGATTCCCAACATGTATTTCAAGCCTGTGTCCATCAGGATCGAGGAAATAGAAGGATTCGCCTTCCGAACTGTTTTCGGACCGTTCAATGCACCCGTAATCCAAGAGGTCAGATTTCAGGCCAGGAAAATCAGAAGTGATGCAACTGAACGCAATATGAGAATAATCCGGTCGTTCAGCGTCTGCTACGCTTGGATCTTCGTTCAGAGCGATCCAGGTATCACCTGTGGTAAGATAGGCCCCGGTTTTAGGCCTTGTTTGCCAGGTGGCGGCCGCGTTCTTCGAACTCATTCCGGGTCGTTACCACCAGTTGAGGTTCATCAAAGAGATCGCAGGCGGTCAGGGCCAGAGCTTTGGCCACGTCGATGGCCACGTTAAGGGCAAACTCGGACTGGGCCGCCTCGGTTAACGCCCTGGAGTGTATGGCCACGGGTTGCTGGCTCACCGCGAATGGCACGGTATAGGTCGGGATGACTTGGCTCACGTTGCCCGAGTCCGTGGATGCGCCGCTCCCTCCACTGCCGGCCCCTGACTCCTCGAGGTCCATGCCGAGCGCTTTGGCGTGAGCCAGTGCGGCCTTCGCCAGGGTGACATTGGGCCGTACGTTTTCATAAAAGGGGTAGAGGGGGAGAATCTCCAGCTCCGCTCCCGTCATCCTGGCGGCACCCTCAGCGACCTGTTGAACTTTCTCCACAACCTCATCCCGCAGATACTCGTGGTTGCGGCTGCGCAGCATGAAGTTGGCGGCTGCGAGATCCGGCACGACGTTGGGCGCTTTGCCGCCGTCCGTGATGATGCCGTGCATGCGGACGTCATCGCGTACGTGTTGACGGAGGGCGTCGATGCCGGTGAAAAAGCGGATCACAGCGTTCAAGGCGTTGATGCCATGGTGGGGGGCGTTGGCGGCGTGTGCCGCCCTGCCGTGAAAAAGATAGCGGTAGCCCACCATGGCGAGGCTCCAGCTTTCATCCAGGAAGGCCTCGGTGCGAAATACGGTGCCGCGTCCGTTGGGGTGTGACTTGAGGGCGACGTCGATCCCGTCGAATAGCCCCGCTTCCAGCAGGCGGATCTTCCCACCCCCTCCCTCCTCCGCAGGTGTCCCCAGGACGATGAGACGACCCGGCAGTGCATTCATGGCGGCCTGGACACCCAGCCCTGCTCCCAGGGCCGTCATCGCAATGAGATTGTGGCCGCAGGCATGACCGACCTCTGGCAGGGCGTCGTACTCCGCGAGAATGGCCACGGTGGTCCCTTTGTCTCCGGTGCCTTCCAACACGGCGCGAAAGGCCGTTTCGACCCCTCCCACTTCTCTCTCGACTGTGAAGCCATAGCTTTCCAAGCTGTCCGAGAGCAGCTGGGCCGCATAATGTTCCTCATAGTTCAGTTCGGGATGGGCGTGGAGATCCAAAGCAAGGTTCCACAGATCTCGGCGTGCACCGTTGATAGCTGTTGTTACGGCTTCGAACCAGGGGGCTTTTTTCTGGGTTGCTCTGCTGCTCATGTGTTTCTCCTCGAGGTATCAGGTCTTCAGTCTGGGCGTTGTACCGGGACATCTTCTTCCGTTCATTCGTTCTCCGTCCTCTCCCCAGGATTCGGGCTGGCCCAAAACAATTCCATTAAAGAACGTTTTTTAAAAGTGTGAACTTATGGGGTGACCTGCCGTCGCCAAGGCTATGGCGTGGCAGGGAAGTCCCCTGAATGTGAATCCTGTTAATGATTAATATCATAGACATAGATACTAGCCGAAGGCAACCGTCTTTGCAAAAGCTTCGCCGGTCAAGAGAGCGGAATTGCGAGTCCTGAGGTCAAGTCTGCCTTTGACTCTTACAAAGAATGAACAAAGATCAACGCCAGGCCTGATCCCTATACTGCGGTGAAGAACATCGGAAAGCCGTGTGCGAAAAAACCGCATGCACGGTTTGATGAGGGAGGGTAGGCAAAGGCAGTTAAGGTATGGCTATTGAGGCACCGCAAGACGAAAGAGGCGGTAACAGGTAGGCTATGCCTAAAGCTAAAAGAACCTGCTCTCTACTCTACCTCAACTCGCTTTTATGCGAAGATAATGTGGTTTTTATAAAATTACAAATATTTAGATTGCTTTTTGACCAAATAAAGATTAATTTGTATTAACCAACTTGCTTCTGCATATTGCTGTAGAGCGAATCATCTCTCTGAAGGAACAATCCATTTGTCAAAGTGGCACCCTCCAGTTTGTGAAGTTGAAGTTTCAAAAAAGGAGGATGTGGTTATGGCTAATGGTACTGTTAAGTGGTTTAATGATGGCAAAGGCTTCGGGTTTATTGAGCAGGAAGACGGAGCGGATGTATTTGTACATCATTCAGCAATCAATGCAGACGGGTTTAAATCTCTCAATGAAGGCGACAAAGTTTCCTTTGATATAGAACAGGGAGAAAAAGGTCCTTCCGCAGCAAATGTCACCGTGGTTTAATATTGGGTCCAGATAAAAGGGGGCGCGCCTCTTTATATACAGGGCGTGCCCTTTTCTTAGGTTTGAATTTATATCTTTGCATCTCTCTATCCTCAGACCTTAAACCTCAAAAAGAGCCCTAACATAGATCCTTACCTGTTGTCATTGTCTAAAATGGCAACTGAGGCGGATTGCTCGAACGTTTTCAATGAAACGTGGGCGATTGATTACCAATTCCCGCCATTGTTAGAAACGCTCTGATTCTTATCGGCATGATCAACCGTTTGCCGTTGGCTTCAGTAGCCGTGTTTTCTATATATAAAATTGTTTTCTCTGGAGATCTTCGATCTTCTTGCCACCTGTTTAGCGGATTTTTGGCCATGTCGAAAATATCGACGGTATATTAGAGCATGGCTGCTACCGGATGGTAGTTATCTGCTGACGAGAGCCAAAAAGTTGGACTTAACTCGTCCCTGTTTGTGCTGATTTTTTTGAGTTCAGCATATGGCCCATTTGTGGGACCTGCCGTCATCTTCATATGATTAACCAAAAAGGAAAGGATATTGAATTGAGGCATAGCAGCCTTTATCCTTTTGAAAGGAATGAAATAATGAATTTGCGTGTAATGGTCGATATGTCGGTTACTTTATTACATCATGGCCATATAAGGATTCTCAAGAAAGCCGCTGAATATGGAGAGGTTGTGGTTGCGCTTTCTTCCGATGACGAAATAGAGAAAAACAAAGGCCACATACCTCTGCTGACATGGGAATTCAGAAAAGAGATAGTGGAGTCTATCCGATATGTATCCGAGGTCGTAGCGGCTCCGTATAATATCACGAACGCCGTGCTGGACAAGCACAATGTTCGATTCCTAGTCCATGGAGATGACAATTTCAACATGGTCAGCAAGGATCGACTCATTCGATTTCCCAGAACTTCTGGGATCAGCAGCACCATGCTGCTGGAGTACAATCGACGGGTCAAAATTATAACACCCCCTGCGGATTCAGATTTTATCGCTGACGAGTTTGATAAAATACAGAGCGCAGAAGTTCTCAATTCAAGCGCGGCGCAACGAACCGTCAATTAATATTTCGAAATTTTTGCAACAAAATGAAATGATAGTGCTTTCAGGGACACCTTATATTTCATGTCCCCATTCTTTATGGAAGTCTGAAACTGGTTTACACTCTTAGCCTTTTTCATCAGGTTCCTTATGGAACTGAGCATCGGCTTTACGTCTACCATCAGCCGCCTCTTCACTCAACCAGGTGTAGTCGACCCGAGTATAGTCCCCGTACATCGTTTGAAGGAATTCAGCGGGTTTGCATGGACAGGGGACCATTTTTCCCAGAAAAGGGATCGTTGCAAGCGGTAGCACCTGATCATAGATAATTTCGAACCTACCGTTCCGGTTGCGCTGCAGAACACCTTTTGAGGTGCATCGATCTACTATACGCCGCTCCTGGTGATTCCATCCTTCCCGGTAACCGACCAGATCCATGTTCAGATCGCCCCGCAACCGGTTATGTTCATACAGAAAAGGCCAGGAGCCGGGCGGATCAAAATTTACGCAAATAGTTTCATCCCGCTCAACGTACTGCACGCTGTACCTGGCGTCCGAGGCGATTTTCTTGATAACCGCCAGAACATGATTCCAGGTGTTTTTTTCGTTCATTAAAAATGCAATATCGATATCATCCTCCCATGGCAGCATATTGCCGTTTTCGCGCACCGCGCCGAGCAGGGTGCCGCCATCAATCCAGTGAGGGATTTCCAATTCTGTGAGACGGTCGTCAATTTTGAACAACATTTCCGCAAAATTGTCCCGACAGCAGGGCGGAGTGTTCAGGCCGAGTATATTGACATAGAATTCCATAGGGCAGGGAGGTGTTTTTTGTGAGCAGCCGAGCCAGTTTATATCATCCTCTTCGATGATCAGCTCCCTGATACGATGCTTTTTGGCAAAGGCCTTGATATCACCGTCGGCTTGTGCGTTCAAGACTGATAAGTCGTGCGCATCCAGGGTCATGATCTTCCCGTGACGACGGTTCCGGGCGATCCGTAAAAACCAGAATCCCTCCATCAGTACGGCGGTCGTGAACAAGGCTCTCAGTTTCAGATTGGGAATTGTGGACCCGGCCAGGATCATCAGAAACAGGAGACAGGGTTCTATTCGCCACACGTTCGCACCGATAAGCTCCATGAACTTGGGACGAGGGTGGATAATTCCGAATGCGGGCGCCGCGATCACCAGAAACAGGCAGGGAACCAATACCGCCGAGACGCCAAAAGCCCAGGGATCGATGCTTGAATTGGAGTGCGATATATATACCAGGACAGTCGCCAGGAGTAGAACGCAAACGGTGCCGTCGACCTTTGATATCGGCAGCCACAGTCTCGGTTTCCGGATTAAATAAAGAAGTTGGAAATACATTGCCAGGTACAAACAGATAGCGATAACGACTTGCGCGATACCCGTGAGCGTCATCAACATTATTAAATTTCCCTTCGCTTTATCTGGAACGTAAAAGGGGACGTAAAAGGGGACGTTGGTTCCAAAACGATTTGTTTATAAATAGTAAAAGATGTAATTTGGTTACACTCGCTCCTTATGACTTGAAAAGCCAATGGCATACTATCATATTTCATGAAAACGCATCAAGCGAATAGAAGCGTTTTATATTGAACCATTTTGAAGAGATTTGTTGGGCCAGAAGTCGTTTTGGAACCAACCTTATATATTGAAAATATAAAAGAATCTACTTCCATAAGTAACACAATAAAAAGAAATAATAGCATAGAAAAAAATAACCTCCTGGTAGCATATAGTCGACAAAAACATCACAGCCAAAAGGAGGTTGTTATGAACACTGAAGATCTTATCAGGCTCAAGCAGTATCGTCAAATCAAGGATCAGATCCGGGGATCTGATCAACACATGATCGTGGGCATTGATATTGGTAAAGACAAGCACTATGCATTTGCAGGTACCGCCACGGGCAAGACGCTTTTGGGGCGGGTGATCTTTGAAAACGCAATAGACGGATTTAACAAACTTCTGACCCATGTCGATGCCGTCGGGGATCAAAACGGATTAGATGAGACCATCTTCGGTTTGGAACAAACAGGCAACTATCACAAACCGCTGGGATCTCATTTGATCCGATGCAATAGAAATGTACGTGCGGGTCCGGGTGAAACGCTTCGAATAGCCGGCCGCGGGCCAACATATTAATGTTAATAGGGCAGGGTCGAGCTAAATTGTTGAATCCATCCAGTGTTTTGATACTAAACTTTGTTTTTTCTACATTATTACAGTCTGTTGTCTCGGACTGACCATCTCTCATGATTTTCATTTTTTGCGCTATTCAAGATGTGAAAACCTTGATAACAATAATTTATAAAGAAACTTATATTCTGACGTACGTTATATATTGAAATAACAGGAGAATCTACTGGCACAAGTAGTAAAATAAAAAATAATTATCGCGTAGAGAAAAAAATAACCTCCTGATAGCATAGAGGCAGCTTAGAAAACCAACACACTTCCA
>Ga0233430_1001883_pt1 | contig 26459 bp, 35 predicted proteins | sample SI_118_April2016_2_FD_179883 | JGI IMG/M metagenome (GOLD analysis project Ga0233430, IMG submission 179883) | Seawater microbial communities from Saanich Inlet, British Columbia, Canada - SI_118_April2016_150_MG | ecosystem: Environmental > Aquatic > Marine > Inlet | place: Canada: British... | reverse complement strand
TGTAACCACTCTTTGCCAAATACTAGGGCTTTATCGTGATCTTTTTCACCAGTAATTACATCAAAGTGCATGGTGTGACCATCTGCTGCTTTGACATAAGTGTCGTATACGTGAATTTCCATATTTATTCACCAAAAAAAGGGATATTTAATTCAAATACGTAATAACACGGTCATAGAATTTCTCTAATTTTCAATACTATTGAGAATCGCTAATTTTGATAACATTTTGATTAATTAGAAATTCTAAAACTGTTATCATTTCATCCTCTGTAATTTGACCCTCAACATACCACTTCATGGTATCTTTAACCCATTTGGGAATTTTGGTATTTTCTATACTTGATAAATTCACTTGATTGTAATTTTCAATATTTCTAGAAAATGTTAGTACACTTTTTTCAATTTCTTCAAGCAATTCTTCTTTATCTTTTGTAACTTTGATTGTAATTAACCAGTTTTCATCTCCATCTGGTAGAAATATTTTTTTCACAATTGTTTTTTTGTCTTTTAGTGTAGCATCAAATTGCAAAAATATTGCTTGAGTGCCATCCATTGTTGTTGTTTTGGCATTTGTAAACTCAAAATTCCAACATGGACCATCTTTGTTTACTCTACAGTTTTCTTTTTCATTTGCAATTAGAACCTGAATCAATTCGTGATTAATTATACTAATTGGAGTGATATTTTTTTGATATTTTATTGACATTCCAGAACCACTACGCAAGTCTGCTTGTAATGTCACTTCATTTTGGAATTTATTCCAGTAATCACTTATTTTCCAGTTTGATGGATACTGTATGGAAAACTCTTTTTTCTCTAAAGTAACATTATCTATTGCTGCTGCTGATTGGATACTGCCAAAAAGAATCACAGATATTGCTAAAATTATTATTTTCTGCCTCAACTAATTAAAAACCAAATTTACTAAATTATTATTTTCTTCCCGCAATTGTTTTTTACTTGCAAGTAAAGTAAAATCATGAAGTATTTGGTAAATGCAACCCTATCAAATGACAAAGTCATACCTTTAGAGTTAGATGATGTAAATTCCCCCAAAACTGTTTCACAGTTTATAGAAAAATTACCCTTTACTGTAGATCTTAATGTTTGGGGTGATGAAATCTATACCTCAGAATCTCCAATATCTCAGCCTGAAGAAAATGCAAAAACCCCAGTTGAGCTAAATGATGTTGCATATTGGCCTCAAGGCAAAGCAATTTGTCTATTTTTTGGTCCTACACCAATTGGAAACCCTGGTGAAATCACACCCGCATCACCAGTCAATATACTTGGGAAAATTATCTCACTAGACAAAGCAATTCTAAATGACGCTGATGGCACTAGTGCAACCTTTGCTTTAATTTAATTTTCAATGGGAATTTCTAATACCTCTGATTCTAAGACATATGCTTTGAAATTCTTATTGGCACCTGAGTAAATTATCCATGCGACTGGGTTACTGTGCATGAATTTTTTATCAGTACTAGATGGATAGGCCTCAGAATTTGGATGTGAATGAAAAATACCAATGACTTGAAGTTTTTTTTCCTCTGCAATTTTGTATCCTTCTATTAGTTGGTCATTTGATATTGTAAAATTTACTGGAGACTCTTCAATATTTTTTGTTAAAAATACATCTGACACGGTATCTCCATTCCCATAAAGAATGGCACATGACTCGTTGGGATTTTCATTTTCTGCATGTTGAATTAGTGTTTTTTTAATAGATTGTGATAGAGTAATTTTTTGCAAATCTATTCTACGTTAACAGTTCCTACCATCCATGGGTGGAATGTACAGTAATAGTTGAAACTTCCAGCTTCTGTAAATGTATATTCAAACACACCACCGGCAGTCATCATCTCTGAATCAAATATCCCATCAGCTTCTGGTGCTTCACCTGATGTAACTGTGTGAACTGTGTTGTCTACATTATCCCAAAGTACAGTTGTACCAACTGTTGTATCTAACACTTCAGGATCATAATAGATTTGGCCATCTTCAGGAAGTGCAGCTCCTTCTGGAATTATAACTTTGACTGGTGCTGTAGGTTCTTCAATAATTAAAGTTGCAACCATCCAAGGATGTACTATACACAAATATTCATACTCGCCAATCTCTAAATCACTTGTATCCAAAGTAAACACATCACCTGCACTCATTAAACTTGAATCAAATGTTTCACCAAAGTCTACTGAACTAGTTACAGTGTGAGCTGCAGAATCCGCATTAGTCCATTCTACAACATACCCTTGTGCAACTATTGCAACATCTGGTGCATAATCTGGATTTCCTTCTACTGCAGAATCTGCTAAAATCTCAATTGCAAATGTTGGACCTGCTGGTGTAAGGTCTTCTGGTTCTTCTACTCCAATTTGTTGTGGAATCATGTATGTGTCAGGACTTACAAATCCAAATGCTAACCACACAATTATTCCAGTTGCTCCTGCCATTCCTGCAATCGATCCAATTGGTTTAACTAATGTTGGATGCTTCATCGACAAATACGCAATAACAATTGAAGGGAACGCAATTGCCAATAATATTCCAGCTAAAATTACAGTATGGTCTGATGTATTCATTGTAAATCCAAACATTCCAAATCCTAAGATTATCGAAACAATCACCAAAGTTGTTGCTTTTGCTTTATTACTAGTTGAAACACCTCCATCAAGGATTCCAACTGCTAGAAAAATTAATCCTAAAAACATCGTAAGGCCAGTCAATGCATGCATGCCATCAATGAATGTGTGAGCAATACCTGTGTACGATATTACAACTCCAGCTAAACCTATAGCTGTTAATCCCATTCCTGGCATCATGAGGTCCCAATTACTCATTTAATGTAGCTGACTGACTGAGATACTTATTCCTTTTGAACTGGAATGGATCATACCAGACGAAGAAATTAAATGGCTTTGGAATAGGAAAGTGTGAATTGGGCCTTAAAGAAATAATGGAAATATCCAAACCTCGAATTGTCGTTCTTTTAGTAATTACTGCTGTAACCTCAATGTATGCTGCAAGTAAGCTAGTTGATGGTGCTCCTGTTCTTGAATATATTGATTATTTACACATAATTGTAGCAGGTGCATTGGCATCAGCTGGCTCTAGTGCTTTGAATCATTACTATGATAGAGATATTGATCCAAAAATGACTAGGACAAGTACAAGACCAATTCCTTCAGGACGAATGGCAGCATCTCATGTGATGATATATGGATTGGCTGTCAGTTGCATTTCAGTAATTTATGGATTCTTTGCATTAAATCCAGTATCTGCTTTCTTTATTGCAGTTGGAATATTTTCTTATGTCATAATTTATACCGCTTGGCTAAAACGTCTCAACTCTTCAAATATTGTAATTGGCGGAATTGCAGGTAGTGCTGCAGCTTGGGCCGGATGGGCAGCAGCTACTGGTAGTATGGATTTGCTAGGATTCCTTGTTGGCTTTTTGGTATTTGTTTGGACACCATCTCACTTTTGGTGTCTTGCAATGAAGATTAAAGACGAATATGCACAAGCCAATGTTCCGATGTTGCCTGTCGTTATTGGAATGCAAAAAACATCAAAGTACATTTTAGGAAATACACTAATTTTACTTCCATTTTCATTTACACTTGTTTTAATTCCTGATGGATTGGGACTTGTTTACACAATAATTGCTGCAATTTCTGGTGGAATGATGTTGGTGTATCATTACAAATTAACAAAGATACCTACATCTGAATTTGCTTGGAAAGCATACAAGGTTACTGCTCCTTATCTTACAATAATTTTTGTAGCAGTTGCATTAGATGCAGCATTCCACATCCCATTGTTTTAGAAATTATTTGTCTTTACCTGGGAAGCTGGCTTCGTAATCTTTTTCCATTACTTCTTTATTTTGTTCTGCAACTTTGTCAATTACTTTTTCGACGACTATTACCTCTATTCTACGCTCATCTTTTGTAATCCATGCCACTTTGATTAGGCCAAGGATTTCTAAATCCAAAAGTATTTTGTTGAATTTGTCTAGTGGGAGGATATTTTCATCTTTTGTTAACATTTTGTAAAGCTCAACATCTGTTAAGGAATTTGCTTCTTTGATTTTATCAAATACAGTATTTCTTATTGGTATTGCCATTTTTATCCGTAGAATGTTTTATCCTCTGACTTTGGCACTACGTTAGATATACTTTCCTTCACGTTATTGTACCATAGATCAACTTCTTTTGTAATTGATGGTTTAACTTGTTTCAAACTTTTTGCAAAGTCTTGACTGGATATTTTATCAGCATTATTTTGCATTGCATGAACTGCAGCTTCACGACATAGTGCTGATAAATCTGCACCTGAATAATTTTGTGTTGCAATTGCTATCTCTTGTAATTTTACATCATTGGTTAACGGCATCTTTTTTGTTAGAATTTTGATAATCTCTAATCTACCTTTTTCATCTGGTGGTGATACATAGAGAACTAAATCTAATCTTCCTGTTCTTAATAGAGAGTTATCTAACACATCTGGTCTGTTTGTAATTCCAATAACTACAACTCGTGAAGAAATTCCCTCTTCAATCTCAGTTAGTAATTGACTTAGAATATTCTCACCAACTCCACTTTCTCCTGTTTTATTTCGTGCAAGTGAATCTAGTTCATCAAAAATTACAACACATGGTGATGATGCTTTAGCTTTTCTGAAAACCTCTCTGATAGCTTTTTCAGATTCACCAATCCATTTTGAAAGAATTTCAGGACCTTTAACTAAAATCATATTTGCACCAGTTTCAGTTGCAAGTGCTCGTGCAAGGAGTGTTTTTCCACAGCCTGGTGGACCATAAATCAAAGCTCCTTTTGGTGGTTTAATTCCAATTTTTGTGAATTTACTTGGCTCTTTCATTGCAGTGACTAGATTGTCAGTTAATGCTTTTTTGACACTATCTAACCCTCCTACATCTTGCCACCATACTTTGGATCTTTCAACATAAACTTCCCTCATTGCTGTAGGGATTACTTCTTGCATTGCTTCGTAAAAATCAATTAGTTTGATTTGCATTGATTCTAACACTTCAGATGGAATTTTTTCTGTTTCAAGATCTATTTCTGGTAGATATCTTCGAATTGATTTTAGTGCAGCTTCTCTACAAAGAGATTTGATGTCTGCACCTGTATATCCATGTAATTCGGATGACAAATCTTTCAAATCAATGTCATCATTAATTGGCATTCCTCTTGTATGAATTTCAAGAATCTCTAATCTTCCATCCTCATTTGGAACTGAAATCTCAAATTCTCTATCAAATCTACCTGGTCTTCTAAGGGCAGGGTCTACACTGTCTGGTCTGTTTGTTGCACCAAGTACAATTACATTTCCTCTATCATTGAGACCATCCATTAATGCTAATAATTGAGCTACAACTCTTTTTTCAACATCACCATATGCCTCTTCTCTTTTAGGAGCAATAGCATCTATCTCATCGATAAAAATAATACTTGGCGAATTGTCTTTTGCTTCTTTAAAAATATCTCTTAACTTGGCTTCAGTCTCACCATAATACTTGTTCATAATTTCTGGACCGTTAATTGGATACATGTTAGCTTCTGATTCACTGGCAATTACTTTTGCAAGTAGAGTTTTTCCACAGCCTGGTGGTCCGTAAAGTAAAATCCCACTATGTGGTTCAATTCCTAATCTTACAAATAATTCTGGATGCTTTAGTGGTAGTTCCACAATTTCCCGCATTGCTTTTACTTTGTCACGTAGTCCACCAACTTCTTCATATGTTACACGAACTTTTCTATCAACTGAAGTCTCAGTTGAAATGGTAAGTGCAGTAGAGCTGTCCATCTTGACTACTCCTTTTGGTACAGTCTTTGTAATTTTGAAATCCATTGAATTACCTAAAATCATAACTGAAATTTCATCTCCATGAACAATTGGTAATCCTTTCAATCGATTTTTCACAAAATCTGTAAATTCTTTGTCTACAGTTACTGAATCATTAACTGGTGTAAGTGAAACTGTTTTTGCAAACTTTGATGAAACTTTTCTAATTTTTACAATATCATTTAATGATGCTCCAACATTTTTTCTTGTTTGACCATCTACTCGAATAATGTCTGGCAATTTTTCATCCTCATCAACTGGCCAGATAACTGCACAGCTAGATCTTGAACCCATTACTTCTATAATGTCTCCAGGAGATACTTTGAGAAAATCCATAGCATCCGGACCAATTCTGGCTCGTTTTTTACCTACGTCTCTTTGTTTTGCTTCTCCAATCCGCATTTGCAAAGTCTCTTCTTTGCGTACCAAAAAATCACCTATTTCATGTCAACGGACATTCTACTCATGTTTAGGACTTCAAACTCACTGACGCCCTCTACACCTTTAACGGAATTTTCTAATGCGTCACTCTGTCCCTCTTTATCCTCTAAAACAAATTCTGCCTTCAAAAATTCTAATCCAAATGCCAATGGTTCTTTGGCATGTCTTTTCATGTTAATTCCTTCAGGTAATGCTGATTGGATAGATTCTGCTAGTTTATCTAAATCAATTTCGGTTCCTGTTGGAAGAATTTTTGTGATAAATAATAATTGAGCCATTTTTCTAAGGTCCTACCGTGTTACATGAAGAACAAGTATAGTTTCTTGCTGCTTCTCTGCAACTTTGACATCTCCAAATTAAATCAGCGCCACATTCAGGGCAATTGAATTTTACACATTTATCATTAGGCATAATATGTCTATGACAACAACTACATGTTGGTAATGAGATCGTGGATGATGACATACTGCAATTTTCTGTAAACTTCATTTATACCTTGCTTAGAATTTATGCATAAATTATCTAAGTAATTTTTTGAGCTCTCCTCCGATAAGAGTTTGAGCAGTTTTGATTGATCCTTTCATTCCAAGTAATTTGATTATTGAACTTGTATGAAAATCAAAATCATCTTTTTCTGAAATATCTTTTATGATTTCAGGTGTAATTGATTCAAATAATTTATTGATTGTTTGATTATCTATTCTCTCTAAAAGTTTTCTTGCTAAAAGCTGTTTATCAAATTCTTTTCCAAATCGAGTTTTCCATCTTTTTTGATATTCCTCAAGATCACTCTGTTCATTTGTTTCTAAAAATTTTGAAATTGCCTGTCCTGCATATACTCCGCCCATACCACTAGTGAAAATTCCTCCCGCAGTAGTTGGTTTTGCCTGTCCTGCAGCATCGCCTATGATTACTGTTTTTCCATCAATAAAATTCTCAATTGGTCCCTTTATCCAAATTGGTGCAAAAATTTTTCTAATTGTTGAATGAATTCCTTTTTCTTTTAAAATTTCATCTAACACTTCAGCTACATTGATTCCTCTTCCTGCAACCCCAACTTTTCCTTTACCTTCATTTGATGGAATAACCCATGCAAAGAACCCTGGATATTTCTCTTGATCAAAAATTACTTCTACTTTTCCTTTCTTAATCCAATCCGCATAGATTTCATATTGTGCTGATGAAATAATTCCTGTTCTATCCTTATGAATTAGTGATGAAACTCCTCTGGCATCAACAAAAATTTTACAATCAATTTTTTCATCACTTGTTCTGATTCCTGAATCTGTAATTTCTTGAAAACTTGTTCTAACTTTAATCACTGCACCGTTTTTTTGGGCTTGAAATGCTATTTGTTTATCTAATTCTCTTCTGCTTATTTCAATAACTTTTTGTTTTTTTGAATTAATTGTAAAATTATTTCCATTTGGTGCAGTAACTTTTGCTGATTCTATCATATGATCAAATGTTTTTCTAAATGGTATTACTCCTAATTCTTCTAATCCTGCAATGCTGACTAGCCCACCACAATGTTCTGGTGTTCCAATCTCATAATCTTCTTCAATTACTAATACTGAAAATCCCTTTGAGGCAATTTCTCGTGCACATGATAATCCTGCAACACTTCCACCTGCAATTACTACGTCATAGTTCACAGATTTTGTTTCTTTGTCAATTATTTAATTCAAAAGTTTTTCATTATGCCTGTATTTGATAATAATATGGGCGATATCAAACAGGTGATAGCTGTAAGGACTGATCTTGGTATGGGAAAAGGAAAGATTGCAGCTCAGGTGGGACATGCTTGCGTACTTGGAGCAGAACATGTAAGAAAATCACACCCTGAATGGTTCAAAGAATGGTGGGGAGGACAAGAGAAAATTGTTGTCAAAGTTTCAGGTATCAAAGATTTACAAGAAGTCAAAAGAGGTGCAATTGATTTGAATCTTCCTTGGTCTGAAGTCACAGATGCTGGTCATACTCAGATATCTCCTGGAACAACAACTTGTATTTCAATTGGACCTGCACCTGAAAACCTAATTGATAAAATCACTAGAGATCTTAAATTAATGTAATAATTCATTCTTGCAATAAGATATAACCTGGCTAGATATTTTTTGAATTATGAAGAAAAAGGGACTTTTCATGGTCTTGTTTTTTGGTGGAATCATGGTTACCTCTGGATTTGGTTTACAAAGTATGATGTTACCTGGACCTGATGATAATCCTGAAGTAACAATAACTGGAACTCCAGCTGATAACTTTCCTGATGAACAACGTGATCAATTTTGTGGTTCAAGTGATGCAAAATCGACAAAATATGTAAAAGAATTTTCTATCCCAACAGAGTGTACAAATCCATTAGCTGTTGTAACTGATTATGATGGAAATGTTTGGTTCACTGAAACTAATACTGGAAAATTGGGAAAATTCAACCCACTAACTGAAACATTTACTGAATATGATAATCCTACATGGCCCCCTGGTGCTCGTTCAATGATGTGGGGAATTGATTATGCTCCTGATGGTTCTGTTTGGTTTACTGATGAAACATATGATTCTGTATGGAAGTTTTCAACTATTGATGAACAATACACTCGATTAGGATATCCTACTGAAAATGATGCATTACCACAAAGACTCCAAATTGATGGTTCTCAAATTATAATTAATGATTTTACAGGAAATAAACTCACACTACTGGATCCAAGTCAATCTGATGAAGAAGTAAATTATCTTAGTATTCCTTCCCCTGTTGATAATTCTGTAACTGCAGATTTTGCAATTGATGCAAATGATAACATTTGGTATACTAATTGGTTATACCAACAAGGTGGAGTTTTAGTTAAATTCAATCAACATGAATATCTTGATTCTGTTACAAATACTGGTGAACAATATCTTGCATTAGCAGATTTTATTGATGTTTACAAATTACCAACAACATTACTCACTCCAAATGGAGCTACAGTATCAAATGATGGATTAGTTTGGTTAGCTGATACAACATCTTCATCATTTTTCAGTTTTGATCCTGTATCTGAAAAATTCATTCAATATGTTACAGCAGATCCATTACTTAGTACATATGGAAATCAAACAGGAATTGTAAAAACTCCAATTTCACGACCATACTGGATTGATACTGATGATCAAGGACGTCTAATTTTCAATGAACAGACTGCAAATAATATTTCTGTAATGGATCCAAAATTACAATCACTTGTAGAATATCAAATCCCATCAAAGAATCCTAATTGGGGTGACTGTGATCCTGGAACTGGTATGATGATAGCTGATTGTGGTATCGCACAAATCTTTGATTTTGCAATAGATGGACAAAAAATTTGGTTTACTGAATGGGTTGAAAACAATATTGGTGTAGTTGACACTTCAATTCCATTACCTATTGAAATTCAACTAGAAACTAATTCACTTGTAATGTCTTCTGGGGATTCACAACATCTCAACTTTATCGTATCTCCAAATTCTCAAAATGATTTAATGGGTGTTTCATTAATTCTTGAATCTACGCATGATTTCTTGAATGTTGAACTTGACATGAATACTCCTGAAACATTCCAATTAGATTTTGATGCTCCAAGACCAATTCATACTAATATTTCAATTTCTGATGATGCAGTTCCTGGAACATACAAAGTTCTTCTTGGTGCACAATCATCTGATATTGCAATTAGCAAATTTGTTATTGTGACAATAGAGTGATTCCAAATCTAGATTCTTTAATTGGAATTTCAGTTTATAGTACTAACTTTAATGGCATTGGTGGAAAAATTAGAATTAAACCTGAAGATTTTCAGGTAAGTGAACTAATTTCTGAAAAGGCAAAAAAATCTATTGACGATATTGATGGTTATGCTGTATACAAACTAAAAAAGAAAAAGATTGACACCAATCATGCTTTGTCTGATATTTTTAAAAAGAAAGGAATTCGATTAAAAGCACTCGGATTAAAAGATGCATCAGCAGTTACTGAGCAATTTGTTTGTGCTGGAAATAAAGGACGAGGTGTGGATAATTTTTCTACTGAAAAATATTCACTTGAAAAACTTGGTCATGTAAAAAAACCAATATCAAAAAAAGACATGATAGGAAATCATTTTAAAATAAAAATCTCTGAATGCTCTGATGGCTTGTCTTCTTTTGATGATTTTGAAAAAACTTTGAATTTTTATGGTTATCAGCGATTTGGCTCAAAAAGACCAGTTACCCATCTAATTGGTAAGGCAATTCTGCAAAGAGATTTCAAAAAAGCAGTTGAATTGGTATTGTCTTTTACATCTAGTTATGATTCAAAGGAAAATACTGAGATTCGAGAAAAACTGTTAGATCCTACAAATTATAAAAAATATCTTGATGATGTTCCTTTCCAGATGGATATTGAGAGAATTGTTTTATCTGAAATGATTGATCATGGTGAGTCTCTAAAAGCCATTCATGCTATTCCTTTATCACTACGACGATTTTACATTCAAGCCTACCAATCCTTTATTTTTAATCAGTCATTGAGTTCTGCATTTTCTGATGGTGAAAATTTATTTGAAGCACAATCCGGTGATGTCTGTTTTGATTTTAAAGGAATAATTGGAAAATATGTAAAAGGAATGGATCAATATCTGGCATTACCTTTTGTTGGTTATTCTTATTACAAAAAAACAAGATTTGATTATCAAATTTCAAAAATATTACAAGCAGAAGAGATCGCACCAAAAGATTTCTTCATAAAAGAAATGCAAGAAGTAAGTAATGAGGGTGGCTTTAGACAAGCTGCAATTCATTGTACTGATTATTCTTCACACGATGATGTCGTAGAGTTTTCTTTATCTCGTGGTTCTTTTGCAACCATTTTGTTAAGAGAAATTATGAAACCCGAAAACCCAATGACTGCTGGATTTTGAGATCTAATTTTTAATGAAAATTTCTTAGATGTCTTTAAGTTGATCTTAATCTTATGAGAATATGATTGAAATGGAAAAAGCTTACATGCTAATTAGCTGTGAAATTGGAGAAGAACAATCACTTTGTTCACAATTAACTGAAATTCCTGAAATAAAAAATTGTTTAGTAACTTTTGGTAGTTATGATATTGTTGCAGAATTTGTTACAGACTCTTCAATGGATATGAATGAAATAATTACATCAAAGATTAGAAAATTACAAAAAATTCGTAGTACAATTACACTTCGTGTAACTAACTAATTTCTTTTGAGAATTTTAACCCCTGACCCTATTCCTATAATTATAACTCCTGCAATAATTATTTCAAATCCATATGTTATCCATTTTGGATTAGAATACATGAAAGATGATTCTGGTCCAACCAATGATAATCCCTGCAGATAAAATATTATCCCTAGAATCACGAAAATTACCCCGCTAATACTTACTATGAGGCCTATATTCATGAGAAATCTATCTATTCAGTCCTAAAAAGGGTAAAGAGAATTGATCATTTGACCAAATGATTTTTGGGCTCAGTCTTTAATGATTTTCTCAATATTATACAAAATGTACAACTGGGAAGGGTCAATGCAATCAAATGAGCACAAACATCTGGGCTTGATATTATTTGGAGCCGCAGCATCCCTTGCAGTGATTTTATTTTTAATTTTTCATCCTCAAATTGAGGCAATAAACAAAGAATCACCAATTTTGATTAACATCATGTTTTTTCCAGCAATGGCTATAGGATTTCTTTATGGTATGAGAATTACAGAGCGAGCAGTTAGACCATCTGAGATTCAAAGTCCAATAAAACGATCAATTGTAAAAATTTTCTTATTTTTCTTTGTAATGGGTGGTATGTTTAGTTCTGTAAACTTTGCAATCAATGGTGGTAGTATAATGCCTGATACTGCAATCCTAGAAGGTGGACTAATTCCTTGGTTAAGCTCTTTTGTAACTGCAAATGGTGGAGCAACTTTTCTAATTATTTCAAGTATTGCACTAATGGCTGCAGCAACTAAAAGAATAGTTGGAATGAATTCTGGATTTCTAAATAGACTAGTAACATTTGTTGGAACCTTTGTTTTCTTTACTATACTAGTTCTAAGTTTTACAAAATCTGATCCTACATCTTCTGGTGTTTTCTTGTATACATTTTATCAAGCAGGAATTGTTGGTGGTGCATTTTTTGCAATGAATAGACTAACAAAAAATCAAAATATGTTAGAAGATTTTAGTAATGGTTACTAGTTATTCATCAAAATCGATGTAGATTCCTGAGATACTATTGTTTAATCTCTCGTGATATTTCTCACAATCTTCTGCTTTGAAATCATTTGCTTTACATTCATTGAAATGTGCTGTGTTGTCTCTTTGCATGTTATCTGCAAATAGTACATTTCCTCCAATTGCTAGTGCAATTAATGCAATTGCTGTAAGGCTGGCAGCTACTACAATCATAGAATATCCTACTTTTGCATGATTGTGTTCTTCTTTCATTTACAGAAAATCTATGACTCTAGAATTTAATCTTTTCAAGTCTGATTTTTGCGATCAAATTAGTGCTAAATTGTAGATTTGGGGAACAAAGAAAAGAAAGTATTCAAAAATACATTCATTGAGTATTCAAATTCTCCAATATGAGTTTCTTGGACCTATCCCACTTGATGAATGGGGCCCACCTATGGAAAAATTGGTATATTTGATAATGATTAGAGAGAAGGACAAATTCAACATAATCTATGTTGGGGATTGTGAAAAAACAGATGAAGAGTCATTTTTTACTCAAAATTCACATTTCAAATGTTGGATGCAACATTCAGTTTCAGAAAAAACATTACATCTTGCAATATTGCCATTATTTGAGTCAAGTATAGAAAGCAGACAAAACATTCTCAATAAAATAATTAATCGTTACAAACCTGTCTGTAATTCAAATGATGTAGTTGCCCCAAAACCTGATTATGTTGTGAGAACTGATGTGTCAGAAAAATTTTCTTGTCCTTGTTGTGGTAAAGAAATGAAGCCTGAAAAAATTCTTAAAAAATCAACCCTCTATCGTTGTACTGGTTGTGGAATTAGTGATACAAAACTTAATTCTTAGATTTGTTTTGAACATCAAATATTTGTAACATTAACAAATCCATTGCTTTTTTCAAATGTCCAAACTCATTGATTGAATGCATTTGTCCCTCTACAAGTGCTCTCATTACTTTGACTGAATTTTTTTGATAGTCATCAGATGCAACAATTTCCATTGCGTTGAGTTTTGATAACAAATTATCTAACTCTTTTAGCATTTCATCTGCTGGCTTGTGTTTATCCATGTTTTTCTAAAAATATTTTGATATATGAATTATTACAGTAAATCCTCATCAATTGTTTGAATAGGATCTACATATTGCTGACATGTACAATTTGGAATTTGACATTTTCCAGCCTTGATTATTGAATCACTGTTCTCATTTACTATATGTATCTCATCTGTATGGTGACATCTCTTACAGTTCATAATGAAATCTAATTACTCTGATATTTAAGCCCAAAAAGTTAAGGAATTAAAACTCCTCTAGCTTCAATTTCTGAATCTTTTAATTTTTTGAGTGCTTCATTTGCATTCTCTAAAGGAAATGTTTGTGTAATTACTTCGATATTTTTTTCATCACAGATTTTGATTACTTGCTCCATGTCTTTTGTAGAACCAATCAGTGTACCTCTGATTGTTTTTTCTTCAAATGCACTAAATGCTGGATTCTCACCTACTGTTGCAATTACAATTAGTCCTCCTTTTTTGACTGATTTTATTGCAGTATCCGTTACAATGTCTGCTGGTGCAAAAACAATTGCAGCATCAAGTGTTCCGTGTTTTTCTTTTAGTGTAGATAAAAATTCGTCTTGGTTTTCTGTAAACTTCATTGCATCGTTTGCACCTAATCTTTTTGCAACATCAAGATGACTTTGAGTTCTAGAAAATGCAATTACATCACAATTCTCAACTTTGGCAAACTGTACTGCCATGTGCCCAACACCGCCAATTCCAAATATTCCGATTTTTTTATCTTGTTTTGGTTCTGCTGCTTTTACTGCCTTGTATGCTGTAATACCTGCACAAAACAATGGTGCTGCATATTCTGCTTTCATGGATTCTGGAACTTTGGTTGCAAAATTTTCTGTAACTGTAATGTATTCTGTGTATCCTCCTTTGAAAGATTCTCCAGTAATTATTGATGATTCACAAAGATACTCTTTTCCTTCTAGACAGTATTGGCATTTTTGACATGCTTCAAGGAGTGGAGTGATTCCTGCTCTGTCTCCTACTTTGAATTTAGTTACATCTTTTCCAATCTCTATAATTTTGCCAACTACTTCATGACCTGGAACTGTTGGAAGTGCTGGCGGGATTCCTATATCTAACCAATCACCTTCAATTCCATGAAGCTGTGAATGACATACACCGCAAGCCTCAATTTTTAGTAAAATTTCATTTCCACGCTTGATTTCATGTCTATCAATTTGAGTTAATTTTAATGGATTTGTTTCAATTTTGGCGCATTCAGATAGTACCATTGCACGCATTTTTTCCATAATTGCAACCATTAACCACTGAATTTTAAGATTCTCTCATTAGAAAAATAAACACATACGAAAAAGAATCTTTATCTTTTTACATTAATTTCATATTATGATTTTTAAGAGTTTTCCTGTTTTGGTTTTAATGGTTTTTTTATTTCTGGATTTTCAGTATATTTTTTCGGTACGTGTTGTCGAGTTCCAGCTATTGGCATCTCAAGTATTTTTTCAAGATTACTCATTGCTTCTAAAGATGTATCTATCCTAGTCAGAAGTGAATCAATAATGTGTTGAAGACCACTACTCTGTCCTCCTTCTTCAGCCTTTTTATCAATAAATGTATTTTTTTTACCTGCTATTACATCACGAAAGCTTGTTGGAATTTGAGATAATTTTTCAATATTATCAATAATTCTATTTAATTCATGTGGAACTTCAGAAGAATACAAGTATGCTAAATTATGTTGAAAGTGGATTGTTGAAGTTAAATCTTGATCTCCTAAAATTTCTACTCCTAAATTATATTGTTTATCCAATAGTGCCTGTTTTGATTTTTCTAAAAATGATTTGATCATGCCAAGTTCTATCATTAATAAAATTTCATTATGCTGTTGTTTTGAAGATGTAAGAATTTGATTTTTAATTTCTTCAACACTCATAGGATCATTCCCATCTGATAATCTTTTACGAAAAATATGATGATATTGATGAGGTTTTGAACTTGATGATTGTACTTTTAAAATAACTATTACTTTTTTGTTAGGAATCTTGATGTTAGTTTTTCTAAAAATTAAATCTTTAATTGGGATGCTGGGTTGAATATGTTTAATTTTATCTACGATGTTTCTTTTTAGTTGATCTGAATCATCCAAACCATGTATCCTATCAGTAAGATGTAATGGTTTTATTCTATTATTGTCGATTCCAAAAAGTATAGTTCCACCATTTGTATTTGCAAATGCACATACAGTTTCTGCAAAACGATTACTATCTGAATTAACATCTTTTTTAATTTCTAAAATATTATTTTCATCATATCCTTCATTAACTAAATCGACTATCTTTCCATAGGTCCAATCTTCAACATTTTCCGGAATTTCTATCATATTTTATGAACATTGATAATCCAATTAAACACATAAAAAATCTGCCTCAAATGTGATCAAAATCTGGGTTTAACCTCAACTTTTGTTACTGAATTTTACAATAAGGTCATTTGAAAAAGAATTTTTATGTCATTTTACCCAAAAATGGTTTTAATGAGACTTTTTTGCTATACCTTAGAAAAATAAAGGACTAATTCTGAATAATATCATGACTGAAATTACTGATGAGGATAAAGAAAGAATAAATCTATTACGATTAGTAACAGCTTCTAAAAATGAATTTAAAAATCTCACACTAGATCAACTAAGTAGACTAGATACTTTACTTGAAAAAAAAGATTATTCTCATGATAAAAAAGCTCATAAATCAAAAGAAAAACTAATGAAAAAAATCAATGTCAGAATTTATGAATTAACTGAAGGACGAGGAATCTGGGGTTAACTCTAAGTACAAATATTCTAAAAATTCTGATTAACCATGGTTGAGAATCATCTATCTTCTGAAACTAGTCCATACTTACTTCAACACAAAAACAATCCTGTTGATTGGTATGGTTGGAATGATGATGCATTAAAAAAAGCTAAAGATGAAAACAAACCCATTTTTCTAAGTATTGGGTATAGTGCATGTCATTGGTGTCATGTGATGGCACATGAATCATTTGAAAATGATGATGTTGCAGAATTTATGAATGAGAATTTTGTAAATATCAAAGTAGACCGTGAAGAGAGACCTGACATTGATGATATCTATCAAAAAGTTTGCCAGATAGCAACAGGTCAAGGTGGTTGGCCTTTGAGTATTTTTCTTACACCTGATCAAAAACCATTCTATGCTGGAACATACTTTCCTGTTTTGGATTCTTATGGGCGTCCAGGATTTGGGAGTATTTGCAGACAATTATCACAAGCTTGGATTGAAAAACCAAAAGATATTGAAAAATCAGCAGAAAAATTTCTTGTAACTTTACAAAAAGCAGAAGCAATTACTGTTCCATCAAAACTAGAACGTGTACTACTTGATGAAGCTGCATTGAATTTGTTTCAATTAGGGGATTCGGCATATGGTGGATTTGGTTCCGCACCAAAATTCCCAAACGCTGCAAATGTTTCATTTTTGTTTAATTATGCAAAACTTTCAGGACACTCAAAATTTACTGAATTTGGGCTCAAAACCCTCAAAAAAATGGCCAAGGGTGGAATTTTTGATCAAATCGGAGGAGGTTTTCATAGATATTCTACTGATGCTAAATGGTTAGTTCCTCATTTTGAAAAAATGCTATATGACAATGCATTGATTCCAGTTAATTTTGCTGAAGCATATCAAATTACAAACGATCCTTTCTATCTTGAAGTTTTACAAAAGACCCTTGACTTTGTTTTACGTGATATGACTTCACCTGAAGGTGGCTTCTATTCTGCATACGATGCAGATTCAGAAGGTGTTGAAGGCAAATTTTATGTCTGGACTAAAAAAGAAATCAAAGAAATTTTGGGAGATGATACTGATATCTTTTGCCTATTTTATGATGTAACTGATGGTGGTAACTGGGAAGGAAATACAATTTTGTGCAATAATCTGGGTATTTCAAATGTTGCCTTTAATTTTGGAATTACTGAAGAAAAGGTTCGGGAAATTCTTAAGACATCTTCTGAAAAACTATTAAAAGTTCGTTCAAATAGAATTCCTCCTGGATTAGATGACAAGGTTTTGGTTTCGTGGAATTCTTTAATGATAACAGCATTTGCAAAGGGATATCGAGTCACAAATGATACAAAATATCTTGATGCTGCAAAAAATTGTATTTCATTTATTGAAGAAAATCTTTTTTTAGATGGAAATCTATTACGTACATACAAAAATGGAACTGCAAAAATTGATGGATATCTTGAGGATTATTCATATTTTCTAAATGCATTACTTGATGTATTTGAAATTGAACCTGATGTAAAATATCTAAAACTAGCATCAAAATTAGGACATCATCTAGTTGATCACTTTTGGGATTCTGAAAATAACAATTTCTTTATGACTTCAGATATCCATGAAAAATTAATCATAAGACCAAAAAGTAATTATGATTTATCATTACCATCAGGAAATTCAGTTTCAGCATTTGTAATGCTTCGATTGCATCATATTTTGCATGAGAAAAAATTCCTTGATATTACTACCAAAATATTAGAATCTCAGGCACAAATGGCTGCAGAAAATCCATTTGGATTTGGATACTTGCTCAATACGCTTGTCATCTATTTGGAAAAACCTGTGGAGATTACAATAATTAATCAAGAAAATTCTGAAATTTGTCAATCTCTAATTTCAAAATATTTGCCAAATTCATTTAGAGTTACAATTAATGACTCTACTCAATTAGAAAAATTATCAGAGTATCCTTTCTTTGCTGGTAAACTATTTGAATCAAAAACTAGTGTTTTTGTTTGCAAGGATTTTTCATGTTCATTACCATTACATACACTTGAAGAAATAGATTCTAATCTCTAGATTTTTTTCAAATCAATTGAAATAATATTTCCAACTTGAGGTCTTCCAATGTTTTCATATCTTGATCTTGGCATTGCCATTGTCATTTGTGTTTGCTGATACGTTTTAATATTTACCGTGGGCTGTGCTTGAAGTATTGCTTCTAGTAATGGCATTACTTGTTCTTTGGTTTCAGAATCTAGTTTTTTTGAAACATTTTCTATTATCATCTGTTTTTGTGAAATTGGTTCAGTTGAAACATTTTCAATTAATGTTAATTGAATCATTTGACCATTATCTACTATTTGCGTAACTTTGAATTCATTTGTAGCTGACAATATTTTAGTAAATTTTTTAGATGATTTATCTTTAACGAATTGAAAAATACAAGACAACTACTGCTACTACTACTGATGATGTTACCCCTAAATAGAAGATAATCTTACTACCATCAACTTTCATAATTGAAGTCATTTTTGATTGAAATTAAACTGTATTGATTTTTTTAAAATTATTTATTCTAAATTAGAATCATCTTCTTTGTCATTTTTTGGTTCATCCTTTGGCTTTTTTTCTAGTCCTTTAGCCTCTAAAATTGATTTTTTAATCAATGGGGCACGTTCTTTTATCATTTGATTAAATTCTCGCATATCATCTAACCCTGGTGTTTGCTGTTGATTTTGAAGTGCTTGCAAAAACCCTGAATATACACATCCCGTAATTATTCCAAATGCTGTATCTGGAACTGATTCTACTTCTGGCACAAAGTTTTCTGCAATTTGCTTGTATGATTCTGATTCACTAATGTAATAATCAATTAAACTATCGATGAAATCTTTGTTTTCTTTAGAAATCGGCATTCTTTTTTTATTACATCTTTGTTTATTTAATTGTCTTTGATTAATCGTTTATTTATTCATCAATAATTTTCTAATTATTGTGGAAAATAGAATCAGATGAAGAATATTATCGAATATTTGATTCTAAAAAATTGATTGCAGGCTACTTTGATCCTGACTATGGTGATATTTTTCCAAAAGACAATGCATCTGAAATAATACTATCAATGCAAAAAAATCATGATCCAATTTTGGGTGGAATGTTGATGATTCCCATGGTAAAATTTCGTTTATTTGATACTGATTTGGATACAGACATCATTAATGTTGAACAAAATGTATCTAGAGTTTCTGGACATCTAATAAAATGGAAAGATTTTTTGTCTAAAATAAATTCAAAAATGCACTCTATACGAATTTCTCATACTGATCAAGACATGCTAACAATTACCTTTCCAATAATTTTTTCAAAACCTACTCCTCTTGAAAAACAACAATTGCTACAAGAAATCTCTTCTACTCTGGATTTGTTACAGAAATCTGATTTATTGTAAATTCTTCAATTGATTATACGCATAAAATTATGGAATTAATAATAAATCCAAATATGGTGGGAATATTGGAGATTAATTAGGAGATTGATTTGGATTTAACTTCAAATAAAAAAAAATGGATGTGGTATTTGCTTACATTTACTATAATCGTTCTAATTATTGCCGTAACGATAAAAATTTACAGCATAGAAGAAGAAAATATCAAAACATCCATAATCGAAAATCAAGTTGGAATTCAAGAAGTCATTACCAAATCCATTTCTAAAAATATTAGTTCTGAATTAGAATTAATAATATTTGAGCTTGATATTTTATCTAGATCAGATGAACTTCAAAATGATATTGGGACTGTAGAATCAAATCAATTAATGCTTCAAACTTTTGAACGTCTAAATTCTATCTCTCCAACTGCACAAATTCTGGCCCTTGATGAAAATTTCAAAGTTTTATCACAAGTAAGTCAAAGTCATAATTCCTTTGTTGGGGCTACAGTAAAGGGATTATCAGAACTAATTGATTCAGAAGAACAAATTATAGAATTAGAACCAAAAATTTTGTCAATTAACACACTTCTGTATGACGAACCTGAAATCGCAATCACATTTCCTATCATCAATCAAGAAACAAACCTCCCAATGGGATTGCTTTTGATAACATTTGCTTCAAGTGAATTTTTTGAGCGTCATGGGAACATCTATGATATTGAATCTCAGTTTTTGATGGTTATGGATGAAAACCACATCTTACTAATTCATCCTAATATGGAAAATGTAGGTAAAGATTTTTTCGGTGATGAAATCCAAAATACTGTTGATAATAATTCCATTCTAAATGATCACATTCAAACTGTCCTTCAAGGAAATCTATCTACTATCCTTTTTACATTGGATGATGATATTGGTGAGAGAATAAATTCTGGAATCCCTGTAATGATTAATGACAAAAATGAATTCATGTTTGCAGTAGTTACGCCTACACAATCCATAAACAAGGCAATTGATGAAACAATCTTTTTTTCAAAAATTCAAACCGTCTTTTTATTATTATCTACAATTGTAGTGTTGTTAGTACTATTGGTAAAACGTTCACAGAGTTTCAAAAAAGAAAAACTCTCTGTAATTGGGCAACTTTCTTCAAACATTGCACATGACATACGAAATCCATTGGGTACAATTAAAAATGCTGGCGTTATAATTGGTAAAGAAAATAATGAGAAGAATGAAATTATCTCAAGGGAAATAAATCGTATTAATATTTCTGTAAGGAGAATATCTCATCAGGTAGAAGAAGTGTTAAACTATGTTAGAACAACACCTATGATATTAAATCCCTATTCCATTAATCAAACACTCAAAGAAGCAATTGATACATTGGATGTTCCATCAAACATTGAAATTATTATTCCAAAAAATGATGTCACCATCAATTTTGATCACGAAAAAATACTGATTGTATTTGTAAATATCATTCTAAATGCAATACAATCTATTGACAAAAATGATGGCCGTATCACAATTGACATACATGAAACTTCATCTGATGTTACACTAAATTTTGAAAATTCTGGACCAAACATATCCTCAAAAGATTTGAAGCATCTATTTGATACATTATTTACAACTAAACTAGAGGGAACTGGTCTAGGACTTTCAAGCTGTAAAAATATCATTGAACAACATGACGGAACTATTAGTGCAAAGTCTGATCCTGTGATATTTTCTATCAAATTACCAAAATCATGATTCAAGAAAAATTGATTAGCAATATGGTGGTAAAATTAGAATAATGTCTAATCCTAGAATTCTCTTAGTTGATGATGATGTCCAGTTCTTGGAGGCAACTGAATACATGCTAAAATATGAAAATTATACGGTAATTACGGCTAAAAATGGGGAGGATGCCATAATAAAATACAAGGAATCTGAGCCTGATATTGTTTTAATGGATCTCAAGATGCCTGTGATGAATGGATATGATGCATTTTTTAAAATAAAAAAAGATAATCCTGATGCAAAGATTGTCTTTACATCAGCTTATGCAATAAATAATCAAGAATTTGAAAAGGCAAAAAATTCAGGATTATATGGATTATTGACAAAACCTTTTGATCTTAACGAATTAAACAAAATAATTACTTCAAAAAACTAGCTATCTAACTTTAGAATTTTTTAGTACACTATATCTGGCGTGAAAATATTTTGTAGATTCTTTGAAAAATACTAAAAACCATTTTTTTAATTCTATATCTGCATCAAAAATTGGTTCTAAACTTTTAATCCCAATGTTTGTTGTATTATTTTTTTGAATTGGTTGATATAATAAATTAACAAAAAACCAATATGATATTTGTTCTGCTAATTTTTCTTCTGAGATATTTTCAAAATTTCTTTGATACTTTATGTGCACGTATGACATTAATTCATAAAATGGAATTCCAGATGAAACTTGAATCTGTGGATTATCTGCAAGTAAACCATTTGCCAAGAATTTAATCCCATATACTTTATTTCCAATTACTGATTTAATATTCTCCCATTTTCCAAAAACTTTGGGTAACACTTTGGAATATTTTTTTGCAATTTTATCTATTTCTTTATCATCAAGTTCCATTACGTCGATACAATACAATACTCCATACAATGATAATCTATACTTGTCAGAAATTCCTGTCTTGAAACTTTTCCCATCTTTTACCACTAGTCCTAAATCTACAATTCCATCTGAATGTTTTCCTTTGTCTTTTCTTCCTACAAGTAATCTCCTGTAGATTTTTTCTCGTTCACGTAGTTTTGAAATGTCATTTGATATTGAGATTTTTGCAAAATCCCATGTGGTCATTGCCTCATTCCGGCTCATAACTTTTAGTAAATTTTGAACATTTTGTTGATGTTTGGTTAATCCTGATTTTTTTCCATATGTTGCTCCGTAATGACTATGTGACTTTGGACGTAGATACAACTTGTAATTTTGTAAATTTCCAAATGTAGAATCATCTTCAAAAGGCATACCGTTACACGGTATCTCTTGTTATATATAACTCAGGTTCAATTATTGCATGAAGCAGCAAATCATACGCAATTGGCAACACTCGCCTTCTAAAACTCAGGTTGCAAGTACTCCTGTAAAAGAAGTGTCAAAATCCTTGCAACAATCCCAGACATTCACTCATGAAGACCTGATGGGTCTTTCTTGGATGTTGTCTGAGGAGGGTGATTAAGAATGCCTAGACAATTGTATCACCAATATCATGCTGTGGGAATGAAAAAAATGAAACCAAAAACTGACAATTTTTTTCTCGGTGGTGGATTTTCATCTTCACAGTGGAACTGCACAAAACGAATTGATGATGAAGATGTTGAAGAATCTTTTAATGAATTTGAACCAATTCTTCATGAATTTGATTTGGTTACAAGTCATTACAAATCAAAAAAATCTCATCAAAGATCAAGATGTGGGGTATCAGCATGAGTATGATTTCTGCATCAACAATCCAAGAAATTGGTAAAACAAAAAGTGTAAAAAGTCTGATGACTTTGAGTCTTTTTGGAATGCTATTGAGCATGTCTATTTTTTTAACAGACATGTCTGCATTTGCAGAGACCTCTCAAACTACAGTTCTAAAACTGGATGATGAGACAAGTCTTCAACAAACAGTTACTGTCATGAGCATTCCTGAAAATAATGCCATGCCTTGGGGTACCGTCAAAGGTAAAGTCCATGATCCTACTCAAGGTTATCCTGTGATTATTCAATTCTTCAAGTCCTTAGAAGAAGTCCCTATTCATGTTGCACAGGTAAACTTGAAAGGAGATGACTCCTTTGAGTATCGGTTCCGAGTTCTAACAGTAGATGAGGGTAACATCACCCATTTTTTTGAAGGCGACTATTATGTCAAAATCTTCAAGGTGATAAATACACCCACAGATAATTTGGATTCAATCTAAATTATCTTCATCTCTTTTTTTACTAAGGTAAATGATCTTTTTTCCAACTATCTGCATCATTAATGCAGTTAAACCAGTTTACTTCTATTTCATCTGAATCAAATTCATCTAATTCATTTTTGTATTCGTTATCGCATTGGCTTTTCATATTATTTGATATTTGGATAACTTTTTGAGATGAAACTCCTTGTGGTGCTTCAAACTTTTCACCACCTTCATAATATTTTACACCTGCTTTTGCTGCTTGAAATTCAGCTAGTCCTAAATTTTGATATTCATAAGCTTCTTGAATTTGTGTATCTGATCTAATTTTTGCTGATTCATCATCTGTTTTAATCCATTCAATGAAATGTGTATCACTTTCTAATTGTGTTTCAGCTGATAATTTTAGTAGTGCAACTGAGCTTTCAAATATTTCTGGAGGTGTTAATTCATCATATTTGGAAATTATCTCTTTGAATTCAATCAAATGTTTCTCATAGTAACTCAATAATTCTTCTTTTGAAATATCTCCTTCAGTCCAACTAGTTTTTTCAGAATAAAATTTTATTTGTAAATCACTCACATCTTTTTCAATTTGATTTAATTCATTTCCAAATTGAAATCCTTTTTGTTTTCCTTGATCAAATGAATAATTGTATGCAATAATTGATCCAATCAAAATTATAACTACTGCAATAATGACAATGTTTTGAATTTTCTTTTTTTTCAAAGATAATCTATGTAGTTCCCGTTCTCGTCTAATTTTAATTCAATTGAAAATTCTGTTCCACTGATAAATGAGTCATTTCGAATTGTTCTTACTCTTCCAATAACTAGCTCATATGGCCAAATTTCGACCACAATTGCGCCTACTTTGGTATTTGGTGTTTCTGTTATTTCCATATCTTCACGTTTTACACCATGTTTTTCTAACATGTGTATTGCGTGATCTAATAGTGGTTGTGGATTATTATAATTTAAGACCCAAACTTTTCCTTCATACTCTATTTTTTGCAATTTGAAATAATTCTAAATTATCTCATATAACAATTATTCGGGGGCAATCACATTTAGTGTCATTGTACTGACTACTCTAGATAATTTTCTAATAGTTGCAATTGCTTTTTCAAACTCATCTTGATCATCTGTTCCAATTTCTGCAATTACATCATATGCGCCAAAAGTTAGGTATGCATTACTTACTTTTTGCATTTGTTTTAATTCATCTACAATGTATTCTTCTGCCCCTAGATCACAATTTAATAAAATGAATCCTTTTTGCATTACTTTATCTTAATTTCTATAATGTAGTTCTTGTCTTTAAGTTTTACATCAATTACCATCTACTACGTCCGCCGTAGCTGTTTTTTCCTTTATCATCACTTCTTCTTTTACCTCCGCCTCTATCGTCTCTTGAATTTCTACCGCCAGATCTTCCGTATCCTCCACCGCCAGATCTTCCGTATCCTCCAGAGCGACCACCACCTCTTGAATAACCGCCACCTCTTGATTGTCCTCCATATCTTCTTGATGGCATTTGTCTTTTAAGAGGATCAGGAATTGAAATTTGAATTCCCATTTCTTGATTCAAATCTTTGAGAGGAACTTTGATTTGACGTTTGATTAAATTCCAATCGCCTAATGATGAATATGATACAAAAGTAATTGCCCTTCCTTCAGCCCCTGCTCTGGCTGTTCTACCGATTCTGTGGAAATATGCCATTTCTACATTTGGTACATCGTAATTGATTACTAATTCTACTCTAGGAACATCAATTCCTCTTGATGCTACATCTGTTGCAACTAGGATGTCTGCTTTTCCACTACGGAATTTGCCCATAGATTGTTCTCTTCTATGTTGTGACATGTCGCCTTCAATTGCAACTGCATTATATTTTTCTTGATGTAGGAATTTTGCAACATCTCTGGTTCTATATTTTGTCGAACAAAAAACAATTGCTTGACCTTTGATTGGTTTTATAAAATCAATTAGATACTTGAATTTGTCTCTGTCTTTAATTACTAAAAATGATTGGTCTATTCCTTCACCACTTAGATCATCTGCATCTAGTAGGAACTGTTTTGGATTGTTTAGATATTCCTCAGATAGTCTTAGGATTTCAGTAGGCATTGTTGCTGAATATAATGACATTACTCTTTCTTCTGGTGCTAAATCTAAAATAAATGAAATATCATCTACAAATCCCATATCTAACATTGTATCTGCCTCATCAAGAACAATGTGGGAAATATCTCGTAATTCAATTGAGCCTCTTTTGAGATGGTCAATTAGTCTTCCTGGTGTAGCTACTACTATCTCAACTCCTCTATGGAGTGCATCTAGTTGGATTCCCATTCCTTGACCGCCATAAACTGTTGCTACTTTGATTTTTGTATGCTTTGCAAATTTTTTGATCTCTTCTGTAATTTGTATTGCAAGTTCTCTTGTTGGGGCCATGATTAATCCCTGAATTCCGTTTCTTGGTTGAATTTGTTGTAACATTGCTAATGCAAATGCTGCAGTTTTTCCAGAACCTGTATGTGCTTGTCCTACAACATCTCTACCTGTAAGTAAAACTGGGATTACTGCTTCTTGGATTGGAAATGCTTCTTCAAATCCTTGATCTGTAATTCCTTTTAGTATGTCGTCGCTTAATCCTAAATCTTTAAATTTTGTCATTTTGTTTTCTTCTCTTTAGCAAT
>Ga0233430_1001876_pt1 | contig 26600 bp, 31 predicted proteins | sample SI_118_April2016_2_FD_179883 | JGI IMG/M metagenome (GOLD analysis project Ga0233430, IMG submission 179883) | Seawater microbial communities from Saanich Inlet, British Columbia, Canada - SI_118_April2016_150_MG | ecosystem: Environmental > Aquatic > Marine > Inlet | place: Canada: British... | reverse complement strand
CTTTGTTGAAGAAAATTAAATTTTTCGGTAGTGATGGATTTGATGCGATTATTGCATTTGTGTTTGCCGTGTTTACTTTAATGGTACCCGAAACTCATGTAGTGATTGGTAACTTTTTACCTTGGTTCTTTTTATTCTTATTATTGGCATTAATGATAATTATGTTCTTTATGTTCTTAGGAGTTAAAGGAGAAACAATTGCAGGATTAACCAAAGAACCATTTATGCAAGTAATTGGGATAGGGGGAATATTAATGCTATTCTTTATCTCTATGACACAAGCATTTGGACCTTTCTTGATGGTAGATCCTGCTGCAATAGGATTTTGGGCAACCACCAAGAGATTAATATTCAGTAGACATTTCTTAGGGATGATTGTATTGTTCTTCATTGGAGCTTATACAATATCTTTCTTAGCAGAAAGTAAATAATTATTTTTTCAAATCTTTTAGAATTTTCTCTAACTCTTTTACATTGCTTGTTAGAGGATTTATTATGTTGGATAATAGTTTTCCAAGAGCTTTAATTTCAACACCTACATCGGATACAGATTCATCATATTCCTTTACTTTTCCAATTACTGATCCTTGTAAATTTTCAAATCTATTTTCAATTCTCATAACTTCTTGTTTAATTGAATCAATGTCATTTGTAACTTTATCTTTCCATGAAAGTAAGTCTCCAAATTCTTCTGTAAGCTTTTGCCATTTTTCATGAACTATTGATTCTGCGATTTCTTCTATGTCTTCGGTTGTTGCACCAAGACTTGAAGATTGATAATTGAAATTTTCTTGTTCTGGCCATGCTTGAGGTTGATAACTTTGTTGAGCTGGTGCCATTTGAGGTTCTGCGATCATAGTAGGTTCAGGAATAGAGGGTGCTTGAATAGGGGTTGAAGGTTTAGTTTCTTCAGAGTATAATACTGAAGGTTTCATTTCAGAAGGCGATTCTTGGGTTGCAACAGGCATACCCTGTTGTGTTTGATTTAATGCTTCAGAAATTTGTTGAAAAGAATACCCTTCTCCTTGAAGAGATTGAATTATTTCAGTATTAGATTTACCGCTATTTTGTAATTCATGTACTTTGTTTATGGGTGTATCTTCTGGCATTTATTTGACCTCTTTGGTATTCTTGTTTTTTATCTCAGATTTAAACCTTTCTAATCTTGTTTCGAGTTGTTCATCTGTAACTAATTGAATAACATTGATCATATCCATGTATTTTTCTAAAACTTTGATCTGATCTTTCTTTGCAAATATGCTCATTTCTTTTACAATATCTTTTACAACGTCTTGTGTAGTTTGTGTTCCAAGTCTTGCTTTCTTTGTTTCAGTTGAAAGGTCTCTCATGCCAGTTATTATTTTTTTATATTCTTCAATCATGTTTTGATTGATAACAAGAAGTCTTTCTGTTAGAATGTTGTATTTGTTTTCTAGTGCACGTATTCTTCCATTAAGGTCTGCAATTACATGACTAGGGTCAACTTGGTTAAACTGTGGTGCTGGCACTCTTTTTTACCTCTTAATTGCTTTTGTAGTGATGTTTATTTAAATACTTTGTTAGATTCTGCGAGGGAGCAATTTATATAAATTTGACAGTTAGAACTAATACATGGCTTTTCAAAAAGAGGGAGTTTACCAAGTAGTTAGGGAGGGGAATGAAGAAATTCTAAAGGTAAATGCTGCCTCTTGGCAATATACTCCATCTGTGGAAGATGTTCCTAATGTTATGTCGAGTGTTGTTGACATGTTAGTTTCCTCTCCTGGAATAGTTAGAATTGTTTTTAATCAAAGGAAAAAGTTTGCTTATTCATATGACCAAACTCAATTGTTATTGGAGATTGCAGGAATATATTCTCACTTGATGAAGAATAAAAGAGTCTTAAGTATCTCACAATGGGGCTTTGATGAAGTTAGTTCTAGATTTTATGGAGACAAGATTGGCGAAATACAACATTTATTTATGAATTTATTAAGAAGTGATCCAATTGGTTCATTTGTTGAAACTAAGAGAATTTTAAGAGAAGAAAAAATATTATTACAGAGAGATAAAGATGAAAGGATTGCAAAAGCTAGAGTAAATTATATTTCTTTGTTAACAGATTCAATTGATTTGTTAAGAAAAACTCGTTTGATTCAATTAGTTGAAGGAAGATTGGACGGATTCCATTTAGGAGATAGGGCCTTGTATAGAGATGTGTTTAGGGCCGTTGTAACTCCTGATTTCATGTATACTAGATTAAAGGCAAATCCTCCGTTGAATGGAGAAGAGTTAGATGTTTACACTGTGGGAAATAATGAAGTTACATTGTATAGAATGCCTAACGATACTAAAACATATTATCACGCAGTTCCAGTAGAGTTTAAGTTAAAGGAAGATGAGTATGAACTTTTGGACCTAGCAAAGAATGTTTTAGCGGGACATAAACCTAGGAATGAAGAATTTTTAGATACAACTAGGATGCGTACAACTTTTTACAACATTGGAAGAGATCTTTTGGATGAACTTGCAAAAAATAAAGGATATACTATTGAGTATGACAGAATTTGCGATCTTGCAAAAATCTTAGTAAGATATACAGTAGGTTTTGGTTTGATTGAAGTTTTATTGGCAGATAAAAAAGTTCAAGATATTACAATTAATAGTCCGATTGGAAAATCTCCAATGTTTTTAGTTCACCAAGATTATGGTGCATGCTATACCAATATTTTACCTAGCTTTGATGATGCAGAAAGTTGGGCAACCAAGTTTAGATTAATTAGTGGAAGACCTTTAGATGAAGCAAATTCCGTTTTAGATACAGAATTGTCAATACCTGGTGCAAGAAGCAGAGTGGCAGTTATGACTCGTCCCTTGAGTCCGGACGGTTTGGCATTTGCAATTAGAAGACATAGAGATAGGCCTTGGACATTACCCCTGTTTGTTAATAATAGGATGATTAGTCCATTGGGTGCAGGATTGATTAGTTTCTTGATTGATGGTGCAAGAACAATGCTTGTTGCAGGAACAAGAAGTAGTGGTAAGACAAGTTTACTTGGAAGTTTCTTAGTTGAGATTATGAGAAAGTATAGGGTAATTACAGTGGAAGATACTTTAGAATTGCCAGTAGAATATATGCGTAAATTAGGATATAATATTCAAAATATGAAAGTTAGATCTGCTTTGTCAAAAGGTGGTTCGGAGTTAGGTGCGGATGATGGAATTAGAACTAGTTTAAGATTGGGGGATAGCAGTTTAATTATTGGAGAAGTTAGAAGTTTGGAAGCAAAGGCTTTGTATGAAGCTATGAGAACTGGTGCATTAGCAAATGTTGTGGCAGGTACAATCCACGGAGCAAGTCCTTATGGTGTTTATGATAGAGTTGTTAATGATTTAGAAGTTCCCAAAACAAGTTTCAAAGCAACAGATATTATTGCAGTTGCGAATCCTGTTAAAACTGCAGATGGATTGAGTTCTTGGAAAAGAGTTTTACAAATTACAGAAGTTAGAAAACATTGGACAAATGATCCTATGGAAGAAAGGGGTTTTGTAGATTTAATGAGATATGATACTAAAAAAGATGAATTGATTCCTACTGCTGATTTATTGAACGGTGAAAGTGAAGTTGTAAAATCTATTGCTGGAAGTGTTAGGGAATGGGTTGGTAATTGGGATGCAGTTTGGGAAAATATTTTATTAAGGTCTAAGATTAAACAAACTTTAGTAGATTATGCAAGAAAAACTAATAATCAAGAAATAATAGAATCTAATTTTGTAGTAGCTTCTAATGATATGTTCCATCGTTTGATTGAACAAGTTAGGGGCGAAGTGGGATCTATAGACTCTAATAGGGTATTCCACGAATGGGATGATTGGGTTAGAAAATCAATAAAAAGCAAGAAAAATAGAGTTTAGTTGGTGAAAATTTATGCCTAAGGGAACTGATGATATAATTAAGAAGTATGAAAGGGAACTAGAAGATAAGTATGGCTCTGGTTATATCGAGGCGTTTGAACCCGAATTAGTAAACAAAGAATATGATTTATTTCGTTCTGAAGTTTTAGAAAATAAAGTAACTAATTATGAAAAGTGGTGTTATTTTTCTGAAAAGATAATCAAAGTTTCTCCTTCTAAAAAAGATTTACCTGAATTGAAAAAAAGCATTGAAGTTGCACATTTGAATGTAACTCCTGAAGCGGCTGCAAGTTTTGGAGCTTTAGTTGCGTTAGGTTTGATTGTTTTTGGAATGCTAGTTATGGGAATAACTTATGCATTTGGAAGTATTAGTTTTTTCTTTCCAATATTTTTGATAATTGCAGGTGCACTTGCGATTAAACCAATTGGAAATATCCCTAATTACTTAGCTACTCGTTGGAGATTAGAAGCAAGTAATCAGATGGTTCTGTGTATATTGTACATTGTTATGTATATGAGACATACAAGTAATTTAGAGCATGCTGTTAAATTTGCTGCAGAGCATATCGGTGCTCCACTTAGTTTAGATTTCAAAAAAATATTCTGGGATATTCAAACTGAAAAATATTTTAGTATAAAGGAAAGTTTGGATAATTATTTAGAAAACTGGAGGGACTATAATTTAGAATTTGTAGAGTCTTTTCACTTGATCGAAGGTAGTTTGTATGAACCAAATGAATTTAGAAGAATAATGCTTTTGGAAAAATCATTGGAAGTTATGCTTGAAGGAACTTACAATAAAATGTTGCATTATGCACATAATCTGAAAGGTCCAATTACATTACTTTACATGCTTGGCGTAATTTTACCAATTTTAGGATTAGTTATTTTCCCATTAATTGGAAGTTTTATGGGTGGTGCCGTTAAGTGGTATCATTTGGGAATGGTCTACAACGTAATTTTACCTATTGTGTTAGTTATTATGGGAAATAATATGCTGGCAAAAAGGCCAACTGGATATGGAGAAAGTGAATTATTGAAGAGTAATCCCGAGTTTAAAATTTATGAACAATGGGTGATTAATGACAAAGTTGTTCCCGTTAGTCCAAAAGCTGCAAGTATGTTTGTCGGAGGATTAATTGTTTTCATAGGGTTATTGCCTTTGTTGATTCATTTTGTGAATCCTGCTTTTGATATGTCTCTTGGACCTTTAGGTTCTTTGTTAGATTACAAAGGCGAAAATGGACCTTATGGCGTTGGTGCTTTGATAATGGGAATGTTAATTCCTTTGGGATTAGCAATTGGGATTTCAATGTATTATGGAATCAAAACCAATCGTTTGATTAAAATTAAGAAAAAAGTAGATGATTTAGAAGAAGAATTTAGTGGAGCCGTTTTCCAATTAGGGAATAGGATTGGTGATGGAATCCCTTCTGAAGTTGCATTTGGAGAAGTTGCAAAAACAATGAGTGGAACTCCTACTGGAAACTTCTTTAGCACAGTCGACAGGAACATTAGAAAATTGGGTTATGGCATGAGTAAGGCTGTTTTCGATTCAAGAGTTGGAGCTATTTTGTTGTTCCCTAGTAATTTGATTCATAGCACTATGAAGGTATTGGTGGAGAGTGCACAAAAAGGACCTCAAGTTGTTAGTTCAAGTTTGATTACTATCAGTAAGTATGTTGATAGAATTAAAAAAGTAAATGAAAGATTGAAAGATTTACTTGCAGATGTTCTGAGTAGTATGGTTAGTCAGATTAATTTCTTAACTCCTTTGATTGCAGGAATAGTTGTAGGTATCGGAAGTATGGTTACAACTATCATAGGTAAGTTGGGCTCTGCTTTTGATACCGTTGGTGGGGCTGGTTCCGATGCACCTTCAAATTTAGGAGCACTTTCAAGTATAATGAATATCAAAGATGCAATTCCAAGTTATTATTTTCAATTAGTGGTCGGTCTGTATGTTTTGCAAATTACAATTATTTTGACAATCTTAAGTACAAAAATTGAAAGAGGGATTGACGCAACAACTGCGAGACATAGAATTGGTAAGAATGTTAAAAAAAGTATGATTTTGTATTTGGTTGTTGCTTTAATAGGCGTAATATTATTTAATTTATTGGCAAATGCGGTTAGTTTTACTCCTCAATAGGATGGGAAGCATTTAAATAAGTGAAAACGGTTATAAATGATTGAAACTGGTGTTTAAAGATGGTGAAAGGGGTTAACGACTTTAGTTTAAAGGGAAGTGTTCGTTTTGCATTTTTGTTTTCCTTTGTTTCATTCTTTGTTTTGAAAAGTGCTAGTGCTTTAGTTTATTTGGGCCAATCTTATTCTGGGTGGGGTATCGGTGGCTATGGTTGGAATGATGTAGCTAGTTTGTATGCAACTTCTGGTGGATGGTTCGATTTTGCATTCCTTTTTGCTTTGTTTTACTCTGCCGCATTAGGTGTTTTTGGTGAAAAGTTCAAAGAGAATAATGCTGGTAAGGGAATTGCCGTTGCGCTAGGTTTAATTTTAGCATTAAGTTTAGTTTTATATGAAAGTTATATGGGAATAACTTTATGGGAATTGGCTGCACCATTGGTAGTTCTTTTAGCACTGTTGGGAACATTTGCTTTAGTTCATGGAGCTTTCAAAAAAATGAGTTTCAAAGGTTGGACACCTCCACTTGCAGCAATTATTGCAACTGTTATGATGTGGTATGCCATTATGAGCAGTACTGGAATGGGTCAAAGAACATTTATGGATTTTACTCTTGGTAGTTTTGATTTGAGTGAACCTTTATTGTGGATGTTGGGACCAGTTTTTATTTTTCTATTAATCAAATCTTTATTTGCAGTAGCTAAGAATTTCAAAGGTGGAAACGATGATCCTAATAGTACTGGTGGAACCGGTGGAACCGGTGGAGGGTGGCCGAACTGGCTTAAACCTTGGAGATTAGCAAAGCCAGTAATAAACAGGGCAAAAGGATACCCTGACAGACAAAAAGAATATGCTAAAAAATATTTTGACAAGAAGAATAAAAATGCTGTTCCTGTAGGAAATACTCCTAATCCTGCAATTGCTCTTCCTGCTGGCTCACCAGGGTGGAAAAATAAACAAGTAGATCCTGTAGTGATCAAACAATTAGGACAAGCCTACAACCAAGTGAAAAAACCTCTAGAATCAAGCTTTAAAACAGTTTTAATGGTTTATGGTTTGCTGGTTGAACTAAGAGATGGCGCGAAACTTGTGAGTTCCGACAAAAAACTTTTGTTGCAAATTGATAAAGTACTTGACATGGTCAATACATTTAGAATTAACATCTCTTCAAAAGAATTAAATTTGAACTCTCTCGAAAAAATGAGAGATATTTTTCGTGGAATTCATATAGAAACAAATAAAATTTTAGTAAGTGTTAGCGAGGATCGTTCAATAAGATATAGTGATAAGATAAATTTCTACATGAATTCTTTATGGGATAAACATCTTAAACATCTTGAGGATAGTGTTCGGTTTCTAAAGAATATTAGTAGGGAGCATCTAGGAGAGAGTATCGGAAACTTTACTATGGTCCAATATGTGGAAATTTTAATACATTGGAAAAAGCTTGCAGGTAGAATTCCGACTGTTAAAGGGGAAGTTGAAACTGAACCTATAAAAGAGAGAGAACAGAAAAGATTAGGTTCTGGAGATGAAACTGCGCCACAAGATGAACCTGTTCAAGAAGAAATTCAAGGTCCCGATGCTAAATTGTTTGCAAAAAAACTTCGCAATGAAATTGCATTGAGAACTCACCCCGATAGAACTAGTAATCTGCAACTTAGAAATATTTATGCATGGGCAAATCAAGCATATTCTGAAGGGGATTTCAATAAGCTAAGAGATCTTAAAGATCAAATGTATAGGCTAATTGGAAATCAACAAAAAGCATTGCCCGCACCTCAGAATAATTCAATAGATCTTTTGAATGGACTCCTTTCTGTTCCGATTAGTTTTACTGGTACCAAAAAAAGAGGTTTTTTTGTAAGGGGTAAACGAAATAGAGAATTAAATGTTGCAATGTTTGCATCCCATCTTTTATTTTCAAAAAATAAATCAAATGACTCTAAGAACTTTAGGGAATATGTGACACAGACCATTCCATCAATATTTTCTCAACTTGACGGAGTAAGGAATTTGATTATTAAGGCAGATTATAATGCAAAAAATCAAAAGAATTATGATGAGTTTATGAAACAATATGATATTATTAAGAAGTTTCAACCGAAAATAGATAAAATTCAGAATGGAGTTAGGGCAGATACATTGAAAAAGTTAACTTCTAGGGCTTTCTTAAAACTTTCAGAAAATTCAGAATTTAATCAACTTTATCTTCAGCATAATAAACAGAGATCTACTACTGGCAGTTTTGAAGAAATCTCTGCTTCTCCAGAGAACTTAAGTTTTCTTTTGAGTTATGATCGTATAGATGGCGGACAAAAAGTGCTATTCAAATATTTTGACATTGCATATGATGCATTAATTTCTCTGAATGCAATGCTAAATAAAATGGGTAGGATTGTTAACCAGGTTAAGAAAGATTGGAAATAACTGTGAGGAAATATTTAAATAGACTTAAGGAGATGATTAAATTATGTCAGAATTGGTGATACTTCCAGCATTATATCTAGGACTAGTTATTGGTCTTTACGAAGCAGTTTTATTACATAGGGATGTTAGTGTGCCTGCACATAGAATGGGTCATATGACACACGCTTTGATTTTTGCATTGATTGCAGTTTTTGCAACAATGAATGTCGATTTTGTATTTTCAATTTTTCCAGGATTAGCTAACATTATGTTTATTGGAAATCCTTTAGTTTTCAGAATAGCAATTGGTTTAATTGCAATGATTAAGACACACGCTATTAGTGCAGCTGCACCAGGAATGGCGGGTGGAAGTGTAGGATTAAAAGAAAAGTGGAGTCATAGCTTAATTATAGCAGCTTTGATTGTTGCAGCCCCATACATTTGGCCACTGATTGAGTCATCTGTGGGATTTTTGCCAGGAATTTAACATGATTGATATGGGTTTAAGCGCTACATCGTATCTACCTTTCTTGATGGTTCCTACAGTGTTTATCACATTATTGATGTGGGAACTGATCTGGAAGGGTTTTGCGTTATGGCATTCAGCGAAGAATGGTCAGAAATATTGGTTCATTGCAATTTTAATAATTAATTCATTTGCATTAGTGCCTTTGATTTATTTAGTGTTCTTTAGAAATAAGACTTTTGTTAAGAAATCTAAAAAACGTAAGAAAAAATAATTATTTCTTTTTATCATGTGGGTGGTGTTTACCTGTAGTTCTTTCAAAGTAAGGAAGTATTTTGATTAGTCTAGGTATTCTTGAGATGGGTCTAATAAATCTAATTGCAAATCTTGATCTTGAAATCTTTCCTAATTTTTCTGCTTCTCTTACAATTCTCGCAGTTTCTTTTTCAACGGCAGTAACTTCCTTTATCCCTATTCCTGCATGCAATGCTGTCTGACTTTCTTGTATTGTGTCGGACAGTTTGAATAGTAAGTAAGCTTCTTCTGCAGCCCTCATGAATAAATAGAATGGGAATACTGCTAAAATATCTAACCAGTATTTTCTTACAAATGTTTTTACTTTTCTAACTCTAATAAACTTGAATGTTAGATCTACTACGAATAAAGAAATAATAGATACATCTACAATATGAATCTGTTGTTCGTAGGTATGTGCAAGATCCTTGAAGAATAGAGTGATTATAATTACAATTAAAAGTCCAAAAACTGCATAAGGAATTAGCTTATCTATTAAGTGCTCTATCTTATGAAACCCTTTTTTCATGTAGATATTGTCCTTTTTCTTTATTTAAACTTAACTTGGAAAGGCTTAAATATTTTGTTTGGAATTTAGAGGTTTATGAGAGGGGAACTGGGTCTAAGGCAAATAATAAGATTAATTTTAGTTATGTTGTTTGCTTATGCAATGTACTATATTGTTAATAATATGTTGGGGAGTCTTTGAATGATTAAAAAAAAGGGAGACATGCAACATACAGCATTACTTTTATTGATAGTTGCAGCATTCGGCCTGATTATATACATAGTTTTCTTTGCTGAATTAAAAGATATAATTGGTACTACTTCTGAGGATGAAACTTGTAGAATTAGCGCGGCAATCAAAGCTAAAACCAAAGGTCCTCTCGGTACAGAATCTCCCGTTGGATTAAGTTGTAAGATTAATGATTTTAATTCAGATGCACATTCAAAAGAAGAAGTTAAATTAGAAATTGCCAAAGAGATGTATCGTTGTTGGTATAAGTACGGCGAAGGAAAAATAGATTTTTATGGTAGTTGGGATCCTGGAGCAAGCGAAACACATTGCTTGATTTGTTCTAGAATACATTTTGAAGAAGATGCAGAAAATATAACTTTTGAAGAATTTGGTTCTTATTTGAATTCACCCTTGCCAGGAAGAGAAGAAACTTTTGCAGAATATTTTACTCAGACCCCTCAAGCAAAAATTCAGATAGGGGCAAAACCAGGAGAAGGTACAACTCCAAATTCTTTGATGGATTTGGAAAAAGGTTTGTATGTAGTATTTAGAGTAAATAAACACAATGAAGACAATCAAGCAATTGCATCTTTGTTTACTGGTGGTGAAGAAGATCTGTCTTACACTACAACTGGTGCTCTTGCTGCAGAAGGCGTAGCTTATCAGGGAGTTAGGAGTGTAGTTCTAGGCGGAGGAGAAGTTATCAGTGGATGGGTAGGTGAATCAAGGAGGGGTAAACCTATAATCATTAACTTAATTGAAGACAGCAAAGGAAAACTTTCTGTTTCTGCTGGGAGTAATGGCGTTGGTAACACAGTTAAAAAGATGAATGATATATTCAAGAATGGCGGAACTTTAAATAGTGCCTCAAAAATTGCAACCAAAAAAGGTTATAAAAAAGTTTCAAAAACTGGATTAAAGACTGTTGTTAAAAAAGTAGCATTAGCTGGAGAAAAAGCTGCTATAGGTGTTGCATCAAAAGTTGTAGGAAAAAAAGTTGCAGGTAAATTCATTCCTGTTGCAGGTTGGGGACTTGCAATTTATGATGGAGTAAGAGCCTTTGCATGGGCAGATGAATTGCATCCTGCAGTTGTAATCTATGGGGTAAGTGATATAAGTGAGGCTTGTGACACATTAGCATGAGGTTTTTTTATGGATGTTGAACAATTAGCAAAAATTATAGTTTTATTAGCTATAGGCTATATCATATTTGCAATAATGACTGGTTCGGGAGATAAGTTGTTGAGTTTAACTGATAAACTTAGAGAGGCATTATTATTTAGATGATATTTGGAAAAAAAGGAATGGAGATGTCTGTAGGAAAATTAATACAAATATTAATTGTTGTTTTAGTGGTATTTGTTATTTTTTACTTTTTAAATCAAGTTTCTGAAGCAGGTAGCACTTTTTTAGGGATGTTTGACTAGCATAATGTTTAAAAGGATTGGAGCTGTGGTTTTCATATGGGGAAGAATAAAAAGGGTGTAGAGTTACCAGTAAATTTAATTATAATTTTAGTTATTGGTCTTTTTGTTTTTGGCGCTGCTTATTTTGGATTTATTAAACCTTCTCAAGAAGGGAGCAGTATTTTTGGAAAACAAATGGATTCATTCAAAGATCAAAAATTTAGTTTAATGGATAATTTAGATTCATTGACAGATAAAGAAGTAAAAGATTTGGGAGATAAAAGTCCTAAAGCTATGATAAAAAGCACAATTAATTCTATTGAAAATAGTATAGCAAGGGGGGATTGTAATGTTGCAAAAGATATTGCAATACAATTGGAAGATGGAACGGTTGCGAGGTATAATGGTATTCTTGTCATTACCCCTGAAGAAATAGAAATAGTTTCCGAACTTATTGTTATGGCGGAAGATTGTATTAAACAACAAGGAATTGATGCTATCGATGCGCAAATAGATCATATAGATGGTCTGATTGAATCTGGTTCAGAAGATGGACTTGGAGGGTGCACTACTGCATTAGATCTTGCAAATGACCTAAAATTGCTTGATAGTGTTAATGGGGATCAAAGGGGTGAGATAGACACTGCAATTACAAGGGCACAAACTTGTATTGAAATACGTGAGCGGCCGCTGAGAGAAGAAAAAGAAAGAATAAATAAAGTGCATACGAATCTTGAAAAGTATAAGAAATGGTATTCAATTTTGTTAGATGACTACGGTGTAGCTCTTAGTGGATTTAATTTAGCAATTTCTCCAAATGATTTTAATTTTGATATTGAATGTTTTACAAATAATAAGAAACAATGGAAAGAATTACAAACTGAGGTGAACACCAAGTTTGTGAATGCTCAAAGCTTAGGGTTAAGCAATGATGAAATAAAACTTTTGAGGAATCTTAATAACCAGGTGGAGTATTTTACTTTTGTTTGCTGGGATTCTAGGACAAGTAATTGTAGTTCAGTGCCAAGCAATTTTCCGCCAGAGGAATATTTCTTTGATTTTGTTCCAAGTGTTGAGAATTTGTCAAGTAAGCTAATTGGAGAGGATATAAAATCTGCAGGATTATTAGAAAAATCTCAATGCAATAAACGAATTAAAAAATTTGTTACTTCTTGGGGAGATTTCAAGGACTTAAAAAAGAGTGATATGGACCAAAGTTTATATAATGAATATTTAGATAGTTATATTCTTATGTTGAATGAAGAAATTTTAGATTATCGTTACGCTGAGATGAGTGATATGGAATATGTTGAAAACGAAATTGAAAGTTATTCTGGAAATGATAAGGCGGAGTTAGAATCATTTAGGGAAGATCACAAATTAGGTTGTCCTAATGATTTTTCAGACTATGATGCAGATATTGAAGAAAATCCCGAGTACTGTAGTGAGTTTAACTATGAAGTAATAAGCAAGTTCTTGGGAAAAGATTCAATGTTGGGATTAAACTTGTTAGATGGTTCGGTTAAACCTACATATCAATTATTAAATGCAGTTGGGGAAGGTTTGATTCTTGACCCAGTATTGTGTTATTGGAGAACAATGGGAGACAATACTTGCAACTCTTGTAAGTATGGCACTTTCCAAGGTCAACTTCGAAGTTGCTATGAATATAAAGAACAAAGTACTTGCGAATTGAATTCCTGTGGACAAAGTCTTCCAAATGGATGTAAGTGGATTGGTTCATCTTGTGCTGATGCTTAGAAACATTTAAATACATGAAATAATGGTAATGTTAAAGATGAAAGGAATTGAGGTTTTAAGAAAGTCTTTGAAAGACAAGAGAGGTGTTGAATTAACACTTAATACAGTTATAATTTCTATTTTAGTTGTTCTTGTTCTTGTAATTCTTATTGGATTTTTACTTGGAGGGACTGGAAAAGCTAAAGACCAAATAGCTGAGTTGTTCGGTTCAAGTACTACTGCATCTTCTTTGAGTATTGCTATTGAACAATGTAAAATCTATTGTGATCAAATCAAGGATTCTGGGATGACGAGTGAACAAGCTAAGACTTCATTGTATTGCGATAAGGTTTTCAAATTAGATACTGATGGTGTTGGTGGAGTAGATATGACTGGTTCAGGGGATGAAGCTGTAGAAAAAGCTTACACATGTTCTGGATCTCCATTGTTTGTGTCGTGCCCTTCAGTGACTTGTGACATTCCCTAATTGATAATTAGTTCAATAAATTTATAAGTGCGTGAGCTATCATCTGATTATGCTCAAAAGTAAATCTGGACAATATGCGGGACTTGATGAAGCCTTGCCAGGATATCTTGCAGGAGCAGCTATAACTTTTGCAATTGTAGCGTTAATTTTTGTATTATGGGGTACTTTTTTTAATACTGGAGGAATAGATTCCACTACACTAAACACTTTTGATTTAGTTGTAAATGATATTTTAGATATGGAAAATTTGGACGAACCCTCTAGGAATGTAAATGTTCAATTTCAAGAAGAATATTCTTTAGTTGCATTTGGTAAGGACACTGCCGCTGTAGGAAGTTGCCAAGGCCTAGGTATAATCAAACCTGCCCAAAATTGCCAAGGTGCCTGTATTTGTATTTGTCTTAATGAACAAGGGAACAACATGTGCGTCACAAAGAATGTTATTTGCAGAGACTTTGATAATTTAGAATTGGACTTTGAAGGTTCATGTAATCTTGTTGATGGGACTGGAAGTCTACAAACTGTTCAAATTAGACAGGAAAATGGTAAGTTTACTACAGTTTAAGTTATCCAAAACCATTTAAGTCTAAGATTTATCTTTTTAATATGAATAAAAGGGGATCATTATTGTATTACTGGCTGTTTTATCTTTTTTTAATAATAGTCATATTCTTTGCACTTTATGGAAAAGTTGTGGCAAGTAAAGATGATACAGGTTACAATTTAGAATTTTATGCCAAAGATATTGCTTATGGTGTTGAAGGCATGTTATGGTCTGATGGAAATGTTTCATATGTTTATCCTCTTAAGGATAGGTATGATATTAAAATAAATAATGATGCTGGAATTGTTTTTGTTAAGAAAGGACATTCTCAAGAGAAGCATTCATTCAGAACTAGATCTGGTTTTTTTGTAAATGTTGAACCTTATACTGGAGATATTTCTGGTTTTGAGAATCCCTATTTGATTAGTAAAAATGAGAGGAAACTTCAATGAGTTTTATTTCTACTATGATGATGATTAAGGCTATTGCAGCCATCATAATAGTTACAATTTCTTCATTTATGTTCGTTGCTATTCTTGGAGGTCATTTGGATAGAGGGGTTCACACAGAAAGAATTGATTTTGTCTTGGCCAAAGAAAATGTTATAGATGTTTTTACTGAAGAAGGTGTGACTAATTTAGAAGTATGGGATTCATTTGAAGATCCTTCCAATTCCAAATTCGGAATTAAAGTTGAACTTGGCAAAAATATTTTTATATCTAATAGAAGAATCTATGATTATGCCGATCTTTGCAAAATAGAAGACACATTTGTGAAGTGTAGTAAGGAATTCAAAGATTTTTATTTAGTGGACGATAAATTAGAAGTGTCGAAAATAAATGTGGTGATGCAAACTGAATAAGAAGGGCCTTTTTGGAATATCTGAAGCATTTGCATTATTCCTATTAGTAATAGCCTTTGTAGGATTTTGGTTAACTTTTGAAATTGCAGATAGTTTTGAATCAGATGAAGAAAAATTTGCAGCATATGAACTTGAAAACTATAAGCAATATGGGTTGGTTTTTCTTAAAGCTCCTGTGGAAGTAGATAATATTAAGATGACTTTTGCAGATTTAATTGCGGAAAGTGTAGAAAATTCAGATTATGAGATACTCGAAGAATCATTAAGGGAAGAATTTGAAAATTCTGAAATTTATTGGTTAGTCAGCATAAGTGATAATGATAATTTGTTAATCAAAAAACTTTCAAGAAGCGGGTGGGCTTCTAAGGGGGGCCAAAGAAGTGGTGCTTTAACCATAGAGATTCCTAGCTATTCTGGCAAACCATTAGAAATACTCATAAGTCTGTCTGATGGAGAAATCTTCAATCAAGCAACTGCAGACTACAATGATCCTTCTAAAATTCCTCGTGGAGCGATAGGGAGTGCATATTAATATGAACTATCTTAAATCTAAAAAAGGGATTTTAATCGAAGGCACTTCTATAATTATTGTATTTTTACTAAGTACTGCATTGGTTTATTTATTATGGGATAATACAGAAATTGATGAAGAACTAAAAGTTGGTCAGATGCTGATGGATGTTTATTCTGTAGAAGAAAAATCTATAAAATTTATTTATAATTTTGAAAAAACAAGTGAATATTCATTGTTAAAAGGTTTGAAAGAGAATATCAACATTGGTTTATTGAATGGGACTGGATGTAATGCCTTTTTTGAATTAAATGTGACAGAAAAATGTTATATTGAAAATTTGGCAGAGGTTTTTGCAAAAAATATTTCTGAAAAAGTAAGTAATCACTTTAAAGAAGATTTTGACAATTCCGAATATAAACTAAATCTAACTAGATTAATTTTTGAAACAAGAAATGTGGGCGGAAAATTGTTTGTGATCATTCAAAGTGACGAGTTAGTTGAATTTTCAAAAGATATTAATAGGGAAATGAAATATACTGTGCCTATTTATTTTGAAGTAAATTTAGATTTTGATTTTAATGATTATGAAAATATATTCTTACCTCTGAGAGAAAATTTGGTTTGTTTAGACACTCCAGAAAATATTGATTCTAAAAGTTCATCTATAAATAACTGCTTAAATGCATATCCCCCGTTTTCTAATCTAAGGGTGGAAAACGGAATACTCCTTTTTGATTATTCTATGGATGGCGTTTTATTTGAAAGGAAAATTGTAGGGCCTCTTGCAGTTGATTTAGAAGGATTTAAGGCAGCAATTTCAATAAAATGATTCGAGCTTATAATACATTCATGATACACAACAACAATCTATAAAAAGAGTTTTTTTCTTTGCTTGTGTATAATGATGGGCTTAAATTTAGATGAAATAATTTCTCAAATAAAAGAAAAGAAAGGCCTATCTGAAGACGATATTAAATTAAAAATTTCTCAAAAAAGAGACAAATTAAGTGGTTTAGTTAGTGAAGAAGGGGCCGCACATATTATTGCTAATGAATTGGGAATAGATTTAATGGAATCTATCCGAAAGCATGGATTAAAGATTGTTAAGTTAAAACCTGGGATGAGAGTAGGTGTAACTGGAAAAGTTCTAAAATGTTATGAGGTAAGATCCTTTGTAAGAAACGAAAAGACTTCAAAGGTTGGAAGTTTCTTAATGGGTGATGATTCTGGATTAATTAGAATTGTTCTATGGGATGATAACCACATTGCTAAAATGGAAAATGGCGAAATTAAACCGGACACTATTCTAAAACTTGGTAATGGAACTGTTAAAGAAAATAATGGTTATATGGAAATGCATTTAGGAAACTTTAGTCAATTAGAAATTAACCCTGAAGGCGTTGAAGATATCAAAGTTATTCAAAGACCAGATAGTTCTCCTGGAATGGATGCAGAAGTTAAATTTTCAAAATTAAGCGAAGTTAGTGCGGGAGATAATCTAACTGTGTATGGAACTATTGTTCAATTATTTGAACCTAGATCTTATGAAGGCTGTTCTGAATGTGCAAAGAAAGTTATTGAAGGTAAATGTGCAACACATCCAACTGCTACAGCTAAGAAAATCCCAATTTTAAATTTCTTTTTAGACGATGGTAATGCAGGTATGAGGGCAGTTGCCTTTAGAGATGCAGCAGCTAAATTATTGGACTTGGATGATGAAGCTATGCAAGGAATAATTGGAAATACTCCTGCATTTGAAGAAATTCAAAAGAAAGTTTTAGGTACCCAAAAAGTTCTGAGCGGTAGAATAACTTCCAATGAATTGTACAATAGGAACGAGTTTATGGTAAGGGACGTTATTACTATGGATCCTAAAGAAGTTCTAGAAAAAATCATGAAGTAAAAAGATTTTTAAATTAGTTTTGAGTTATATTCCTATGGCAAAAAGACGTGTTAGAAAAACTAAGGTGAGTATCAAGAAAGGAAACGATTTTCTTTCAGTGATAATCCTTATTGCTTTACTATTTATTTTTGCTACATTAAGTTCTGGAGATTTTTTAACAGGTAGATCTGTTGATGATTTTCAAATAAAAAATGAAGTTTGGAAGATTGATTCTTGTAGTTTCAAATCTGCAGAAGATACTGCATTGGAATTAAAATGGGTTTATGACTGCGATACAAATTACTGTCGTGAAGCAGCATATGGATTAAATATGCCTTATAGTATTAGTGTAGATCTGAATTGCGATAGCAGTGACCAGAGATCTAAGTGGGAAACACACTGTAACGATGTTTTCCAAGCTATTTGTTAGATTTTAGGCATTTACTGCATTTACTTTGTAACACATATTTCTTTAAAAAAACCAGAGATTTAACGGTACTATCTCGAAAGGGAATATAAAATCAAAACCTTACAGGGCTTTTGCTAAGCAAGAGTAGGAGAAAAACATGAAAAAAAATGAAAACAGTTCTATGGATTCAGTTCCAAATAGGCCATATAGGGAATGGAAGGCAGGTAACCTGAAAGTTGCTCTGTGGAAGAATAAAAAAGACATGGAAGACGGTTCTGAAATCGAATTTAAGACAGTTAGTTTGACTAGAAGTTACAAACGGTCTAACGAAGACATATGGAGACATGATGTAATTAATTTACGAAGAAATGATCTTCAAAAAGCTATTTTAGTTTTACAAAAAGCACAGGAAGACCTGTTGCTTTACAATGATGGAAAGGATGACGAGTGAGGTGTGAATAATGACTAAAAAAGAAATTCAAGTTACAGATTTGCCTGGAGTTGGTGCAGCTACTGCTGAGAAATTGGCGGAGGCTGGCTTCGATTCTTTGATGGCATTAGCAATTGCAACTCCTGCGAAAGTTGTGGAGATTGCAGGCGTAGGTGAAGCACCTGCTAGAAAAATAATCAATGCTGCTAGAAATTCCCTTGATATGGGTTTTGAAAGCGGTATAGATTTGATGGAGAAAAGAAAAACTGTTGTTAAGATTACTACTGGTTCAAGTAATTTCGATGAAATGCTTGGTGGAGGAATAGAATCTGGAGCAATAACAGAATGTTACGGCGCGTATGGTTCTGGTAAAACAAGTCTTGCCCATCAGCTAGCTGTTAATGTTCAATTACCCCTAGAACAAGGTGGTGCTGAAGGAATTGCAGTTTGGATTGATACTGAAGGGACATTGAGACCTGAATATTTGAAACCTATTGCTGCAGACAAAGGTATGGATGCTGATGAAGCATTGAATAACTTCAGAGGTGTTCGTGCATTTAATTCGGATCATCAAATGTTATTAGCTGAAAAAGTTGAAGATTTGATAAAAAAAGATGGCTTGCCTATTAAATTAATTATTTTAGATAGTTTGATGGGACATTTCAGAAGTGAGTTTGCTGGAAGAGGAACTTTAGCAGATAGGCAACAAAAGTTGAATAAACATTTACATGCACTTTTGAAAATAGCTACACAATATAATATTGCAGTGTATATTACAAATCAAGTTATGTCTAAACCAGATACATTTTTTGGAGACCCAACTGAACCTATTGGTGGACATGTAGTTGCACACACAAGTACGGTTAGAGTTTATCTTCGAAGAGGTAAAAAAGGAACAAGAGTTGCTAAGTTAGTTGATGCACCTGCATTGCCGGATGGTGAAGCTGCGTTTATGATAACTAGTGAAGGAATCAAAGACGTTTGATAAAATAAGTGTCCCTGCCAGGATTTGAACCTGAGTCTCAACCTCCGCAAGGTTACGTGCTATCCAGGCTACACCACAGGGACCTTCTCTTTCTTTTTCTATAGTTCTTTTAAAGCCTTTTCTGAGGGTTTAGTAAGTTTTATAAATCCCTCTCAGAGGTTCTTGATACAATGGATAAAAAAACCAACAAATGTGTAAGCATGGGTACAGAGATCACTAACGATAAAGGAAGTGTTATCTTTGATTGTCCTGGCTGTGGGAAACAAAAAATTGTTAGATCCTATAATGCTAGACAAATTTCAGCTCAGTATGTTTGCCCAGAATGTGATTTTGTAGGTCCTAACTAATAAAATGGCAAGAGTAATTATTACATTCAAAGTTATGCCCGAAAGCCTAGATGTTAATTTAGAAGATATTAAAACAATTTTAACAAGAGAGATTGAAGCTTTTGATGGAGTTCTTAATGGAGAAATGACTGAAGAGCCAGTAGCTTTTGGTTTAAAATATGTTAAAGTTTCTTTTTCATACGATGAAGCAAAGGGAACAACAGATGATCTTGAGGATAAGTTAACTGCAGAAGAATTAATTCAAAGTGTTGACGTTTTAGCTGTTGGAAGAGCTATGGGATAGTTTTTAATATCCTTCATATTCTAAATTCTTATGACAGAAGAAAATAAATGCATTTTTTGTGGAATAGTAGATGGTTCCATGCAGAGCGCTAAGATCTATGAAGATGAATTAGTTGTTTGTGTATTAGATATTTTTCCTGCTTCAAAAGGACATGTGTTAGTTATTCCTAAAAAACATATCGCTGTTAGTGCACAATTAGATGAAGCATTGTCCGCACATTTATTTAATGTTGGAAATAAAATGTCTGCAGTATTATTCGAATCTTTGAAAGCAGAAGGAACCAACTTGTTAATTGCTAATGGTGCTGCTGCTGGACAAAAAGTAGATCATTTAGTTTTACATGTTATTCCTAGGTACAAAGATGATGGCGTTACCATTTCTTGGAAATCTGAACAAATTAAGGAAGAAGAGCTGAAGAATGTTTATGGACAAATAGTTTCTAAGACTCAAGGTTCTCAAGAACCTGTTAAAGAAGTCGAGGAAATTAAAGAAGTAGTTGAAGAGCCTAAAGAAACAACTCTTGAAGATGCTTTAGAAGAAGAAACTTTTGATGATGAAAGAATGCCTTAGATTAAAGGTAAAAATGGTGTTCCACTAACAACTAAAGTTAATATTGTTCCTAATAAGAAAGGAGGTACAAACGGTATTCCTTCTTTTACTAAAACTTGTTTAATATTTGCCTTTTTCAACAGTTCTATTGATTTATTATCTGCACCATAAGGATTTACCTTGTAGATTAGTTTTTTATTTTTGTAAACATCATTGTGGATCCAGTCCCCTTCTGTTAAGTTAGTTACAAGAATTTGTTTGTACATGCATGCTAGTTCTGTACTTTTTAATGCAGTGATCAAATAAGGCACCACTAAGAAAGTTATTGCAATTATACTTGTTACCACCCTTGTTTCTCTTGGAAATAATGTAAATGACAGTATGAATAAAGTTAATGCGATGATCAACATTCCTACCTTTATTCCAATTGTTTTTGGGGCGTGATTAAGCTTTTTGAATTCTTTTTTGAATTCTTTCTTATGTTTGAATGAAAGGTAAACTGCATAAAATAATCCATAAATTGCACCGACTACCAGGATATTTAACAGTAATATTGCTGGGAAAGGGACAATTGAAATTCCTCCTAAAAATGAAGGTTTAATTGCTAAAGCAGAACCTAACGCAGTAATTAATTTTGTATCTCCTCCGCCCCATTGACGAGTGTAGTACATAATGTTTCCAAATGCAAAGAAAATTGCAAAGAAAATCATAGTTTGAATGATGTAGTATGAATCTTTTAGAAGTATTGATTCTAAACCTCTTGTAGCAACAACAAAGAATAACAGTCCATAACTTAACCAATCGGGGATTTCTCTTGTCCTAAGATCTGAGATAGAAGCAATGGTTAGGATGATTAATGTTGCAGTCGTTATTAAAATATCAAATAATTCTATCATTGTTTTATAAGCGTCCGAATAGGTTTATAAACTTTTTAGGTTGTTGTTGATTTGATGGTTTCTATTATTGGGGCAGGGCCAGTTGGTAATTATTTAGCTAGTCAGCTTTCTTCTAAAGGGGAAAAAGTAAATGTATATGAAGAACATTCTAAAATTGGAGTTCCCGTTGCATGTACAGGAATTCTAACCTCTTATCTATCTGACTTTGTTAAAGTAAGTGAAGATTATATTGTAAACAAAATTAATGAAACTCATGTTTATTCTCCAAATGGTAATTTTGTAAAGTTAAGGTTAAAGAAAAATTTCATAGTAGATAGGACTTTATTTGATTCACACTTTGCAGAAGTTGCTAAATCTGAAGGTGCAAAATATCATAATAATCATAAATTTGTCTCTATGAAAAATAGTGTTTTAAAATTTCAAAATGGGAATAAAATTAAAAGTGATGTGATTGTTGGTGCTGATGGTCCGAATAGTTTGGTTGCAAGAAGTGCCGGAATCTTTGGAGATAGGAAATTTGTTGTAGGTCACCAAGCAAGAGTCAAATTAAAGAAAAAAATAGATTCTAATGTTGTTGAATTCTTTTTGGGAGAAGGGAATTATATCGGGTGGTTGGTTCCCGAAGATGATAAAGTTGTGAGGTTAGGAGTTGCTTCTCATCAAGGAACTGATGAACATTTTAAAGATTTGATTAAAAAAAGAAATGGAAAAATCCTTGGTTGGCAAAGTGGAGCTATACCTGTTTATGACCCTAAATTAAAAATTGAAAAAGATAATACTTTCTTAGTTGGCGATGCAGCTACACAAGTTAAGGCTACAACCTATGGAGGTATTATTCCCGGAATGAATGCTGCAAATGCATTAAGGGATAGAATTTTGGAAGGAAATAGTTATACTAAGGGCGTGAAAAAAGGAATTGGAAAATCTTTGAAAACACACTTACTTGTTAGAAACATTATGAATAAATTTTCTGAAAATGATTATAATGATTTAATTGAATTATGTGGGAATGATTCTGTTAAAAAATTAATTTATGAACATGACAGAGAATATCCTATAAAATTACTAATGTCTTTGGCAATCAAAGAGCCAAGATTTTTAAAATTCTTAAGATGTTTCTAATGTCTGTAATTTCCTTGAACAGCGTCTCTTACTTCGGGCATATTTTCTAAACTTACATCTCTTGATCTGTTTCTATACCTTTGTGTTCCTAAAACTGCACCTGCGCCAAGTAGTGTTGCACCAGTTAATGCCGCAATTGTTTTGTACGGAAATCCGCCTTCATTTTGAGAATTTTCTGATTCCTCCGTTCTTAGGATTGGCGCATAAAGACGAGTGTTTTCAGTCGGAGTTGTATTGTCATCCATTCCTTTGTATGCTTGTAGTGTTAAGAATGCAACTAAACCTGTGATTGCAAGCATGCCTGAGATTTTTGCAGTTCCAGGATTTGGATCATCGAATGAGTTGAGAGAATTAACTAAGCCATCTTTTCCCAAGCTAAGGCCTTTTCTGATTCCCTTTCCGCCTAATGCTGCGATTTCTTTTACTGGGTCTTCCATTATTTCTACCATTGTACTAATTATAGTCGTTAATATGTTTATAAGTTTTACTATATTTGTCACTTTGTAGTAGTCCTTAGTTTCAACCTATTTTTCTCATGAATGCTTAAATATCTAACAATTGAAGGATTAATATGTCTAAGGAGAAATCTGAATTTTATCTTACTCCTCGATCAATTATAACTGGATCAATTTTGTCGGCATCTGTTGGATTAGTAGGATACGCTATTAAGGAAAATATTGTTGGAGATTCTGAAGGGGAAGACAAATCTCCAATAATGGATTCCATAGATAAATTTCTTTATCGTGATTATTCTCAACAAGAATTTTATTTTGAACCCTTGTGGGATTCTGTAGGAATGGGCTTGGCATTTATGTTAGGAGTTACAAAGAGTGCAAATTATATGTTATCTGCTTCAATGATGACTTTCATGGCTTCTTTTCCAGAAATGATGAATGGTGCTAACGGTCACTTGAGTGGAGGCGAATTTTTTAATGAAATAGGTTATAATTTTGCAGGCGTTACAGTTGCTTATGCTTTGGGAAGACTTTTTAGTTCTGCAGGAAAAACCAACAATAAAGAATCTATTGATGATAAATTAGATAATGTAATTTCAGAATATGAGGAACCTAGTAGAAAAAAACGCCCATGGTGGTAAAAACCTAGTTCAGCAAGATTTAAATATGCAGGAGGATGGTTAATACAATATTGAGGTGTTGAATATAACTAATAATATTATTTCTGGAATCAACAAAAAAGGAGTTATGCCCGGTGCAGCTTATTTAGTAATGATTATTGCATTGCTTTTGTTGATGTACACTATTATGTTGCCTGAATCAGAAAAGAGAGAAATTATGGGTGAGCCTAGTTTAGGCAGTTATTCCGGCCAAGGAGTTCCCTTAGAGAATGGGCAACTACTGGCGCCTTCTAGAAATCTACTAAGTGATAGTCCTGGATTAATGAAGCCTTTTTTATACGATATTACTCAAAGAAATTTAGCTAGCGTTAATTTGTTTTCATTAGAGGAACAAAAATATGAATCTTTAGCTAATAACTTACATTTAGAGAGCAGCGTTTTCAAGAACGATCAAGTAGATTTTGTTTTTACAGTTGACAATCTAAATACTTTGAGAGATGTAAAATTATTATTCTTTGTTATTGAAGGAGAAGGAGAACTTTTAGTAAAACTTAATGGTGCTAAAATTTTAAGTGGAGAAATTACGAACGAAATGTTACCTTTAGTACTTCCACGTTCCATGATTGGAGATGTTAATACTCTGACAATCGAAGTAAAGAAACCTAGCGTATTCCAATTTGTTTCGTCCAATGAATATGTGTTGAAAGATGTTGTTTTAATAAAAAATTATTTAGTCCAGAATAATTATGAAGCCAGACAATTTGTTTTATCTGATTTAGAATTGGCAGATGTGAATCATATGTCTTTGTTGTACAGATTAAATTGTATGACTGTTGATGAAAATGGAAGAATTAGACTAATGTTAAATGGAAGATTAGTTCACGATGCTTTAACTGTTTGTGATGCAGGCATTACCGAAGTTGATTTTAGTATGGCTGATTTGATAGAAGGTAGGAATGTTTTAGAGTTTACCGTAGACAAAGGTCAGTATGTTTTAGAGAATCCTATAATTGAGATAGATTATGCTCAACAAGATTATTATAGATATTACTTTGTAATGGAAGTTCCAGATATTTTCGAAGTAGTTAATGGGGCAGATGTAGTCTTACAAGCAAGATTTACCAACGATGGATATATCAAGGCAGGAACATTCTTTGTTAATGGATACCCTGTAGATTTTGATACTAACAGAAATGAGTTTATCACAGATTTGAATGGATTAATTTACGAGGGCCAAAATGTAATAACTGTTGTACCCGATACAACTTTTGAGATGGTGACTCTTGATGTTTTCCTTGCTTAGTATTTTTTTGAGGTGTTATGTTGACAGAAAATGATAAAACTGGGAATGATAATACTTCTTTGAGTACAGAAAAGACTGTTAAGTTTAGAGGAAAAAATTATAATAATCATCTTTATGTTATTCCAAAATTAGCTATGGCAGTTTTAATTGCTTATGGTACTTCAATCTTTTTAGGAAATTCTTTTTTACGTTGGCCAATTTGGTTTTTAGTTAGTTTTTACTTTATAGGTGCTGTTTTTTGGGCACTTCCCATTCCTAATGAATTGAAATCTTGGATATCCGGATTGGTTAAATCTTTACTGATGATAGGATTAGTTGTATGGGGAGGTTTCTTTATTTATTCAGGTTTTCAAACAGGTGGTTGGAAAGATCTTGTAATTGGTGTTGAAGAAACTGGCGCAGACAAAGCAGTTGGAACTTCTTTAGCAAGTTTATGGGATAGTGCATTGAATCCTTCAAGAATATTTAATGATTATAGGGACTTCGACAATGTTGATGTTGTAGAAGAAAATGTGAAAAAAGGAATTGAGTTTTTTGATCTTAGGACAAGAAGGCCTTGGTTTAATGAAGGGGACGAAATTGTATTGTATGGTTCTGCAAGAATAACAGCATTACCCGAAACAGATACTAAAGTTACATTTAATTGCGATATTAATGATACAGATATTGAAAGTGAAACTCATTATGATCCTATTGGAAAGTTAACATTGAGAAATATGGATAGCAATTCATTAAACGTTTATGCTGGAAGGGATGAAGTTGTAAGCTTTGAATGTGTTTTGAATGGGATACCTCTGAATTTATCTGAGAAAAAAAGAACAAATAATGAAGAAGACAGTCGAACTTATACTGCAGTTGTAGAAGGAATATATCATGATTTTACAACTACTTCTGTTTTGAACATTTATAATATTAAAAAAGAAGAATATGATCTGTTAAGCGATCCTGAAGATTTAGTACCTAATAAAAATTTGAATGGGAAAATTTCAAGTGAGTGTATTAATGGGTGTGGACTTACTAAAGTTTCATTGACAACAGATCAATTAATTCAAACTGAAATTGGTGCTAATTTACTTGGTATTGCATTGAAAAAAGATTCTGATTGGTATGGGGAAATCGATAGTGTTTCTAAGATAGATGTAAGATTGCCAGATAATTTTCAATTAATTGCTTGTGATTATTTTGGAGGAGACAACATCCTGGATGGAAGTGATCCATATTTAAATGTTTTAAATCAAGATTTGAAAGATAACCCCTATGGGAGTGCTCGTGACTTTTCATTCTATTGTGATTACAATGTGGCAAGACCTAGATTATTTTTAGGACCAAGCGAAGTTTCAGTAGATACAACATATAATTACAAGATTGAAGGTAAAAAGACAGTTCAAATAATTGAAAAAAGATTTACAAATTCAAGTCTTACAGAAAACATTGTTGATTCAGAATCAAATACTAATTCAGGAGAAGAAGATACGAGGTATTACTATGCGTAAAGTTATGTTGCTGTTAATTTTGGGATTGTTCCTAACTGGTTGTTCACAAATGCAAACTGGTAATGCCAATCCTTTTTCTTTTGGCGGAAGCTCAGATGAAGGTGCAAGTTTACAAGAAGAAAATATTCAATTTAACGGACCCCAAAAGGGTGTTGTTTTGAATTTTAGAAGAGGTACGCCTAACGACCCTATTAATGGAAGGTTCGGAGTAATTGTAGATATTGCCAATTACATGGATGAATTTGTTACAGTTAAATTAGACTTGTGGGACTCAACTGCATTAACAGGGTTTGATTCAATTAAAGATGCCCCTAAGGATGTTAACC
>Ga0233430_1001873_pt1 | contig 26665 bp, 27 predicted proteins | sample SI_118_April2016_2_FD_179883 | JGI IMG/M metagenome (GOLD analysis project Ga0233430, IMG submission 179883) | Seawater microbial communities from Saanich Inlet, British Columbia, Canada - SI_118_April2016_150_MG | ecosystem: Environmental > Aquatic > Marine > Inlet | place: Canada: British... | reverse complement strand
CGGGCACCCTTGCTTTCGCCTACACATTCCCTCCTTTCTGGGTTATGGTTGGATTTTCACCAACTAGTTAATGACCATGCCGGTCGCACCGCTCTGGGCAAGGCGGGTGATGCAGGTGAAAGTAAAGAAACAATCCAAACTGTGACTAATATTAAAAAAAAGGTCTCAATGGATGAATCGCGAATTGAAGATCTCAATCCACATAATATCTGTAGTTGGAAATCAGAAACTAATTGCAAGAACTGTAATGAAAAAGAAGATTTGAATTGCAGGTTCAGTTTTGCAAAGCTTTTTCAGTTCTATTGCCTTTTTTTACCTTTTGCCATTCCAGCAATCATTGGAGTCCGTCAGAGTGGGTATTCGTCTTATCTCTCAGGTTGGTTAATAATGGCAATTGTTTTTTTCGGATTTTGGGAGATATATATACTATGTAGTCATTGTCCATATTATTCACAGAAAGGAGCTATTATAATATGCAATGCGAACTTTGGATGCCCAAAGTTTTTCCGATATCAACCTGGGCCAATAAGCAAATCCAAAAAAATCCAATTAGTTATTGGTTTTATCATCTTGAGTGGGTATCCGTTCATTTTCATGATTTTGGGGCATCAGTACCTGTTTTTCTTCATATCGCTTTTTGGATTGCTTTTCTTCTTTGGGGGGTTGTTCAAATTCAAGTGTACAAAGTGTGTCAATTTTTCTTGTGTTTTTAACCGAGTACCGAAAAATTTGGTTGATTCTTATTTAAAGAAAAATCCCATAATGGCAAAAGCCTGGGAAGATGCTGGATGGCAAATTGATCATACCGAAAATTCATAACAATTTGCTAAAGAGCCACCACCATCGCACCCTTGCAGAATTCAAGTTGGTTGATCCTAGCAAGTTTTAATTGAACATAAAGTCTGTGCAGGCGCCGGCTTAGCACGGTGTTCGACAAAAATATACTATGGAACTATTTGAAGAATTTTCTCATCTCGTAAATGAGTTCAAAAAAGAAAAGATAGACTATGCTCTTTGTGGTGGACTTGCAATGGCAGTGTATGCATTCCCAAGAGCAACACTTGATATTGACATTCTTATTGAACCCGAAACATTGGAAAAAGCTAAAAGTATTGCTAAAAAAATGGGATTTACTTTTGATGCTGGATTAATGAGGTTCAGCAATGACGCAATACAAATTTACCAATTGACCAAAGCTGCTCCTGGTTCAAGTGACGTATTAATGCTTGATATGCTATTATTGACACCAGAAATCAAAGAAGTTTGGGAGACCAAAGAAATATTGACTTGGGATCAAGGAGAATTATCAGTAGTATCCCCAGCTGGTTTAATCAAATTGAAGTCAATGAGGATGAGCGGCCAAGATCAAGATGATATCAAAAATTTAAAGAGTATTATCGATGAAGACTGATATGAGTTCAGATGCAATCACAATGCGACTAAAAAAAACAAGTGAACTAAGAAAACTATGTATCGCGTTGGGTGGTGACCGATTAAAAGAAAGATTAAAAATCAAAAATGTCGAACAATTGTATTCAGACCGAATTCACCCGCCGGTCGTTCCTCCCTCTGTGTGAATCGGGTGGTGCAGGTGTTATCGCGTCGAGGAAAGCTCGGTGTATCTTGCAGGGTGAAAGTCCCTGTCGGGAGTAGGCGCTGAGAAGTACCTGCGGAAGGGTTAGCCACCCACCCGTATCGAGCCTTGGACCTATAGCGGAGTAATGTCGTGAGACATGACGAACAAGATGGGTTAAGCACTGAATTGGCGAGACTCGCAGCCAAGAACAGAGAATCCTATAGGTCGTAGGGGAGATCGCGCTCCCTGACGACGCGTTTCTTCGAAACACTTGGAACTGCTGGTACAGCTTCGAAATGCTAATTGTGGACGTCGAGGGTTTTAACGCACACCGAAGGCAACACAGAAGCATCCGTAGATTTTGGGCTTATTGTCACCCAATGTTTCACAACCCATTACTGCTTCGGCTCAGTTCGGTGTGTGCTGCGGCTTATAACTGTGTTAGACAAATACACAAATTTAAAAGATATGAAAACATCACCAGATAAGGAAGTCAGAGAACTATATGAAGATACAGCTGATTCGTATAGTAAGATGATGGATTCGGAGATTGAACTACCAATCTATTCAGATACTTTATCCAGATTGGCCGTTCGCATTGCAGAATTACCTGGAACCATTATTGATACATCATGCGGATCTGGCCATATGCTGGAGCTTTATCACAACAACTATGATTCCAGCCATTCACTGATTGGAGTAGATTTATCTCCCAAAATGGTGGAAATAGCTGATAAAAGACTTGGAACAAAAGCAAAGACCTTCGTTGGAAACATGCTTGATTTAGGTTTGGTTTCATCAAAATCATCTGCAGCCGTAATAAGCTTCTTTGCAATACACCATTTGGATACAGAAGAAGTAATACTAGCACTTAGGGAGTGGCACAGACTCCTGGTCAATCAAGGCCAAATAGTCCTGGCTACCTGGGAAGGTGAAGGCACTATTGATTACGGTGATGAGTCAGATGTTGTTGCCCTTAAATTCACACAGGAACAGATTGAATCTTGGGTAATAGAGGCAGGATTTGTAGTAGATCGATGTATCGTAGAACCTGTTGAGGAAATACCTATGGATGCAATATATCTAGAGGCAAGTAAACTTTGGGCACATTATTAATGAAATGTGAATATCCGTAAATTCATTACATAATAAGTGTATCAACCGGGGCGTCAACCAGAAATAATGGAACAATCGGAATACGCAATTATAGAATTGGGACAGAATTATATTAATGTTACTCTGAGGCGTGTTCCATTTAACCAAAAAGATTTTTGGGGGACTATAAAGAACTGTAACAGCCCTATCCAAAAGCTGTTTCCGGGCTAAAGAAAAGTAGATTGGGTTTCTTCAGCTTCAGTAAGAACATCATAAAATACGCTTTGCTCAATTCGCTTAACATTTGCATTCATCGGAGCGCCCCGTCTCATCGATAGTGTGACTGCAGCGCTCTTGGCAAAAACAACATTAATGGAAAAATCAGCTATGCGCCCGGTGAAACTGGTGTTAACAAGTTATTGTTCAACCCGATTTAATGGAGTTATAAATGGATGCATCGATATTGGAACAGACGAAGGCTCAAGCTCAGGTACTTTTACCCGTTTACAAAGAGCTTAAATCGGAGTTAGGTGAAAAAAAAGCTAAGTCCATTATGCATCGAGCCCTGGAAAAATGGGGAGTGGAAACAGGAAAGCAAATCAATAATATGATTCCAGGAAATCCGGTAGAGAAGATTGCTATAATAACACCCTACTACGCAGCAGACGAAGCATTGGAATTTGAAATCCTAAAAAAAACGCCTGATGAGTTTGAATATAGAGTTACAAGGTGTCAATATGCAGAACATTACAAAGAACTTGGAGAATCTGAACTTGGATATAGATTTGTATGCTCTCATGACTTTTCAATTGCGGCTGGGATAAGTCCGGATTTGGAGTTGGTTCGGGATAAAACGATCATGCAAGACGATCAGTATTGTCACTTCTGCTACAAACTAAAAAAATAGCTTGCTAACGAATTTAATGAGCCGTCCGTAAAAGCGTGCCTTGAAGGCAATAATTTGGATCACCGGTAACATCCAAAACTATGATTAACGGTCTCTGGCTAAAACGGCAGAAACAGTTGTCGTTAGGAAAAGCTATGCTCCGCATTGGTTTTTTCATATAACTTACTTGAAGCTACAATAATAGATCAGGAGGCTTATCATGAAAAATATCATCCATACCGTGATGCTGCTGACCCTCTTCGCAGTGAGCCCCATTATAGTGTCAGCTAATCCTCTGCCTGCCTATGAAGGAAGAGGGCTGTATGTCTCTTACTGCCAGTTATGTCATGGAACCAGTGGCAAGGGGGATGGTCCTCTTGCAAAGGCGATGAAGATCAGCCCGGCGGATCTGACCACTACCGTGCGCTCTAGAAGTGACACTATCCTTCTAAGAATCATCACTGGAAAAGGTCGGCAGACCATAACGGGTCGTGACCGTCACAACCTGCTTAGTAATGCCATGCCGGAATGGAAGGATATCTTCAGTAAATCTCAGCTCAAGTCACTGATCGCATATCTTCGCTTTTTAAGTAGCACCAAGCATGATCTGATGGGGGACCCTAAGATCGGTCTACAACTATATCATCAATATTGCCAGGTCTGTCACGGCATAGAAGGTGATGGTGATGGAATCATGACGAAACTCATCGGAATCATACAGATAGATCTCACAAACTCAAATGAGACCGACCGCATCAGTAATGTGGATCTGGTTAAAAACATTCTTGATGGCAAAGGGAAGTTTATGCCAGCGTGGCGTGGCATCCTCAGTCAGGGTGATGTTGAGGCACTGGTTAGTTTTATTCGACTTCTCTCCCACTGAGCTTAAAAAATGAAAGTAATAAAAAGTTATCATTAGGTTAAATCCTAAAAAAAACAATCAATTCCTAACGTTCAACTACATCTGACTTTACCGCTAGCGCTTCGCACTCTGGGCAAAGCGGATGAGTTAATTGTTAGTCGACGATATGTACAGCGGGCCTTTTTCGTCGCTTCGCTTCTTAGAAGGACGTTGACACCAGTGTTGGCGCCTTCATGTGAAGAAAAGATTACTACAGTCAGCAGAGAGCAACCTATTCTTTTTCGGTACTGGAAGCTGCGACTGGGATGAGCTTATCAAGATTGACAATCGATTGGCTCACCAAACCCACAGGGATGCATGAGAGTCGCTGGGTATCTCGGCAATGGCTTAAAGACTCTCATGATGCCAACAAGATTGGTTTTGCTGCATCTGCAAGAGATCTAGCAAAATTTGGATTATTGATCCTTGCCAATGGAACATGGGATGGACATGCAATAATTAAAAAACCCAAGTTTCTATTTGAAGCGCTGGAACCATCGCAAGACCTAAATCCAAATTATGGATTTCTTTGGTGGTTGAACACTAAGAATAGGAATCCATATGTGCCAAAAGATTCGGTCTGGGCGTTGGGTTATTTGAACCGAATTGTCTTGATCATTCCCAGTAAACGGTTTGTTTGTGTAAGAATTGGAAACAAAGCAGAAAAAAACTTTAGGCGTAAATTTTCGAAATTGTTTAATGCTGTTTTACCCAACTGAAAACTCAAATTCAGAGTAAGGGATCGTACAAAAATAACTTAGCATAATCTGTCCGCAAGGGGATCGTTATAAAATAACTTCACTTAATCTGTTTGAAAAAGTCCCAAAAGCCGGACATTTTGCAAACAGAACGTGACAGCGACGTGTTTCCTTTTCATTAATGGGAAACACTTGACTAATTTTTAGCCGACCCCGAAGTACCGTAAAGACTGGACATTTTGCAGACAAAATGCCACAGCAACGTGTTTCCTTTTCGCTAAGGGGAAACACTTGAGTAATTTTTGAGCCAACCCTAAGCTATTCATCGAAAAAATTTACAACAGGATACACCGGCCCAATTAGGCGCCTCGATATACGGAAGTACAGTGTTCCTGGTAAGTTTATCAATTATCAACCATCAGTGCAGGGCGGGTGACCCGGGCGTCGGAGAATTTTTAATGAGGATACAGTGAATTTCAAAAGGACCGTTATTATTCTGGTTCATGCCTTTTTTGGCTGGGTGCTTTGTGCCGCGACAATGGGCATTGGTATGGCAACCATCTCGATGGAAGCCACTCTCATTATACATGCGATTGGAGCTCCAATTTTTTTTGGTATGGTCGCTTTGATTTATTTTAACAAATTCAATTATACATCACCGTTGTTGACTTCATTGATTTTTGTGGGTTTCGTAGTTTTAGTTGATTTCTTTTTGGTCGCCCTTTTGATTAACCGGAGTTTGGAAATGTTTACAAGTCTGCTTGGTACTTGGTTGCCTTTTATTCTAATCTTTCTATCGACATTTTTAAGTGGGTTATATGTTCATGGGAGGAGAGATAACTGAATTTGCATCAAGCCTTGATTTTTTTTATATTTTTGCTCTTCTTCCAATTCCTTTTATACAAGATTTTACCTCCAACAATGGTTTGTAGTGAACGGTTCCGCGCATTTTTCGGCCCATTAGCATAAAGGGATTAATAATAGGTCTATATTGAATATCAATTTTTACTAAAAGACAGGTTGCTATTATGAAATTTAATTTTTTAGTGATAATTTTTTCCGGTATCAGTATTTCATTTGTTGCAGCAATTATATTGATTTTACCAGCATCTGCCAAACAGCTAGTTGAACGTAATATGGAATACTTTCTGACAATCCCGCCTATTTCAGTTGCAAGTTATATTCTTGTCTTTAAGTACCTTGAAAAATTCCAGAATAATGCTCCAACGATGAGGGAATTATTCAGTAAAATACTATTTGGGTCTATTGCAGCATTTGTTTTCTTTTTTTTAATGGCAATTATTACTGGATTTCTATTTAAACTATACATTGTATACACAAAATGAAGAATCGTTTTATTCAATTTCACCGTTTTGTGTGACATAAAAACGTTTCCTTTATCCCGCTGGGAAACATTGTTGCCAGGCTGGGAACTGTACAATAGAGTATGTAGTTATGGAGATGCGCAAGGTGTCACTTTCCTTAGCCTTGTTTGACGCAAGTGACTTTTGCATAGAGCTTGGATTCGCTATCCAATTCCTGATGAAAACGCTAATGTATGGATGGTACAAGAGCTGGTTTCAGGAGCAATTGAAAAAACAAATGGCAATGTTACATGTGCAGATGCGTTAAACCAGCCTGATCATTGGCGTGAATAAGAGATGAATTGCAATGAATAAAAATAGGTTGTGCGAAGCCACAATCTTATCCTGATGTTGTACCAGCCCGAGGGCTATAGTCCGCAGCCAGTGGTTGTCAGTCATTTTATTCTAAGGGTCGACTCAAAAATTAGTTCACATTCTATTTGCAAAATGTCCAGTGTTTTGGAGACTTTCTGCAAATAGATTATGTGAAGTTATTTTTGAACGATCCCCAAGTATTCTGTTAAACCACGTTTATCATAAAAAAAGCAAGAGATATGAATATTGAATTTAAATTCGAATTGAACGGTATCAATTGGTTGGAGGCAGCAGACGTATTTAAACGAGCCCCTTTAGGAGTAAGAGACCCGGCCAAGCTTTGTAGATCGTGGGAAAACAGCTTCCTGGTTTGCTTTGCTTTTGATGCAGACAAACTCATTGGTATGGGCAGAGCCATATCTGATGGAGAATACCAGGCTGTTATTTATGATCTTGTTGTTTTACCGGAATTCCAATATAAAGGGATAGGTAATCAGATCATGAGAGAATTGCAGAAACGTTTACCGGTAGAAACTATTATTCTGTATGCAGTACCCGGGAAGGAGGCGTTTTATGAGAAATTGGGATACAGCAAAATGCTGACTGCAATGGCCAAAAAAACCAAAGAAGAAGAAAATTTTCGATTAAGCGGTTATATCAAGTAAAACCGCTTCAAACAAATCGAGGAATCTAAAAACCTATGGCATGCCAGCCATTCAATACCAAAATAAAGTCTGTAGTCAGATCTGTGAAAATGGTTTTTCTACAGGCTCGCAAAAAATAAACCCATGGAATTCCAATATTACATATGTGATGTTTTCACTGACAAACGATTTGGTGGGAATCAACTCGCTGTATTAACAAATGCAAGAGGTTTGACTGATATACAAATGCAGCAGATTGCAAGAGAATTCAATTTTTCTGAGAGCACTTTTGTTTTTCCACCAGAAGATGGTCACACACGAAAAGTTCAAATTTTTACGCCTGCAACTGAAGTCCCCTTTGCAGGGCATCCAAATATTGGGACTGCATTTGTACTGGCATCAATCGGTGAACTAGGGGCGTTTAATGAAACAACTGAAATCGTGTTTGAAGAAAAGGCAGGTATGGTCCCAATTACTCTAAATAGACTTCATGATGAATCTATCTGGTGTGAACTTGAAGCTCCCCAAAAAATTTCATTAGGAGCGACTGTTTCTATCGAAACAGTCGCTGATGCACTATCTCTGACAATCAGTGACCTGATTGCAGAGAGTCACCTTCCACAAGTTGCATCAGTCGGTCTCCCGTTTTTAATAGCAGAATTGCGCAATAAATCCGCTCTGGAGCGAGCTAGAATCAATATAGAGGGATTTGAAAAAATAGCTGCGCAAGGCATCACACCCGATATTCATGTTTATACTAAGAGCAATGATGCCTTTGATATCAGAGCTCGTATGTTTGCTCCGTTTGATGGTGTGCCGGAAGATCCTGCTACTGGCAGTGCAAATTGCGCCTTAGCTGGTTTACTCAGTCATAATAGCGTTTTAAAGTCTGGAAAGTTCGAATGGAAAATTGCTCAAGGTGTAGAAATGGGCCGTCCCAGTCTATTAAAAGCAAGATCTGAGAAAAAAAATGGTGTGGTTACCTCGACCTGGATTGGTGGCAGTTGCGTTATGATTAGTAAAGGAGTGATTTATATCTAGCCCGCCACGGTTTTTATCTCAGATCTCCTTTGCCAACGCTTCACACTGCTCTGAGGTCAATTGTGTCTCAACAGTCAATTTTTCGTGCTCCACACCGATAGCTACCGGTGCCTTCCCATCCATAGTGAATCTCAGGTATTGAACAGACGAAAGTCGGTCATCCCCCACCTGCTTGGGGTCATATTGTGCAAAGATTTTTTCTCCTGACGTGACAGCCAGATAGATCTTATCAGACAATCCAAGCCACTCCTTTAATTTTACGTCACGTTCAGCCGGATCGTCGATCTCAATCATCAATGTGCAGCCCAGATCTCCAGGTTGGCCTAATATTTCATTATAAGTGTCAATTTCATGCTGGATGTCGGCTTCTTTAACAATTTGCTCGATACGCATCATTTCCTGGATCTGATATTGGATCGTATCATGGTTTTCAAACAGGAAGGTCAGGTTGTTTCCCAGGTGGATTCTAAGCGCCCCTTTGATTTTGAGGACCTTTTCGCGGAATTCGTCACGCTGCTCCACATAGGTCACATAATCTTGAATTTCTTCTCGTGTTACCCGTTTCATCTCAAATCCATTTTATTGCGTAGCTTGGGTATAATACCCCGCCGCTTGCGGCGTTGTGCATTCAAGTAAATTCTGTTGTTCTAACGAAAAGCTATTAGCTATTAGGCGTTAGCCATTGGAAGCTTATGCTAATCGCTTAAAGCTAAAACCTAAAAGCTGAATACCCCGTCCGCTTGCGGCGGGGATTCTTTTATTTTTTAAAACCATTCTCCCGATAGGCCCTTGCCAGAAGTGAAACGGGATGCATAGGCTTGATACCGGTGAATTGTTTGAACTGGATAGCGGCCAGCGGGCAATCCGTTATCCAGATGTCTGCATCTGCTTTCTTCATGGCATCGAACGCTTTTTGGCCGATGCGCCCGGAATCTTCAAAGGTCTCGGTTTTCATGGCGTAGGTGCCGTTATGACCACAACATTCTGTGACTACCTTGACTGCTACTTCCGGCATCTGTTTAATGATTTCCCGGCTTCTGAAACCAACCCTCAGGGAACGAAGGTGGCAGGAGATATGGTAGGCGATGGTCTTTCCCGGAATACTATTAAACTCTTTACAGAATCTGTCCTCTTTTCTGATGGACCATAGATATTCGCCGGGTTCAACCATTGCGGCCGATAGTTTTTCTGCTCGTTCCCGGTCGGCGCCTTCCAGCAATTCGGGGTATTCACGACGCATCATCATGGAACAGGTTGGGTTGATGGCCATGACTTTAGACCCTGCTTCCACGAAAGGCATCATCAGATTTAGATTGTGATGGGCATTTTTTCGAACTGTATCCAGGTCCCCGATCTCCCAATACGGCATCCCACAACATTTGTAGCCTTCCAGGCAGGTGTACTTCACCTGGTTTTTTTCCAGGACCTCAATCAGATCTTCACCGATATCGGGTTCGTTGTTGTCTACGTAACAAGTTTGAAACAGAACGACTTCTGTGTCCGGTGCTTTTTTGATCCAGCCGTTACGTTTGGCAATGCTTGTAAAGGTTCTGGCAGCGAAATCAGGCAGCAACTTCTGACGGTGAATTCCCGCAATTTTCTCCAGAATCCAGCGCTCTGGCGGAAATCTATTGGCCAGATTTGCCAGACCCAGACTCAGCCGCGCCAGAAGACCAAGAGTGTTTGTATTACTCAGCATCCACTCACCCAGGGTTTTTCTTTTCCCTTTGGCCTGTTGAGCAAAGTAACGATGAACCAATCTGGGGAAGTCGAGCTGATATTCGTGCTGGGCGGCAGGTGTATAAGGACATTCCACTTCACACAGTTTGCACTGGAAACAGAGCTTCATCGTCTTTTTGATTTCAGCCGCTGCTAACTGAGTGATGTCCCCATCTTTCTTGTCGATCAGGTCGAACATGACGGGAAACAGGTCGCAGTATTTGAAGCACATTCTGCAACTGTGACACAACGCAAATGATCTGTTGATCTCTTTTTCAAGACTTGCGGGATCCCAGTACTTTTGTTCTCCGGTATCGTAACACAAGCCCTCACTTGCCTTAAATGAAACAGGTTTGTCGCTGGTTGTCATAATCACCTTTGAAATCAAGAGTTAAAGCCGACGTGATCGAGTCGGCTTTATCCTATCTCGATCAACTAACTAGGTCCAGCATTTTCTGAAAGCGCCCTGCGTGGGACTTCTCGGCTTTGGCCAGAGTTTCAAACCAGTCGGCAATTTCACTAAAACCTTCTTCTCTGGCGGTTTTGGCCATTCCCGGATACATATCGGTGTATTCATGGGTTTCGCCAGCGACTGCGGCTTTTAGATTTTCAGCAGTGTCGCCGATGGGTAAGCCGGTAGCAGGATCTCCGACTTCCTTAATATAATCAAGGTGTCCATGTGCGTGACCAGTTTCCCCCTCTGCTGTTTCTCGGAAATTGGAGGCAACCTCCGGATAACCTTCAATATCGGCTACTTTGCCGAAATAGAGATAGCGCCGATTCGCCTGTGATTCTCCGGCGAATGCGTCTTTTAAATTTTCCAACGTTTTTGAGTCTTTTAGTTCAGGCATGATTCCTCCTTAAAGTGAACAGATTGTAGCAAAGATTAGCCTACATTTTTCGTGAGTATCATCTCATTTACCTGAAATAATTGTGCCAAAAAGGAGAACTGCTGGAGCAGTGAAACAGAGCCGTTCAGGGCCCCACTTGATCATTTGAACACCCGTATGTTTTTCTGCGGGGGAAGTGCGGATTTAACTTTTTTCTGCGCGGGATTTATTGCGATCGTAAGTGGGGTATGTCACAAAATCCCAGCTTCGAGTTTGGCTTCATCGCTCATCATATCCTCGTCCCAGGGCGGATCCCAGACCAGGATGACATTCACGCTCTTAACTTCGGGGAGGGCGTAGACCTTTGTTTCAACATCTTCAATAATCATGGGTGCGACAGGGCATCCCGGTGCTGTAAGTGTCATTTGAATATCAACATTATTCAAATCATCAATACTCAGTCCGTAAACCAGGCCCAGTTCATAGATATTGACTGGGATTTCAGGATCGTAAACGTCGCGAAGTTGTTCGATGATCTTTTCTTTCAGCTCGTTTGTGTCTGTTGGGTCAGTCATTTTTGTCTCTCTTATTTTTCACTCTGTTGTCACCGCCTGTTCCGTATTTTTCAGTGCCGCGTTCAAGACATGCCAGGCCAGGGTCGCGCATTTTATTCTCATGGGGTATTTGCAGACGCCGTTCAAGACTTCGAGTTTTCCAAACTCAACGGAATCTGATTCATGGGATCTGTCACCGGTCAGCATACCGTGCAATCCCTTGAATAACTCCGTGGCTTCCATTTCGGTTTTCCCCAGGACGCTCTCCAGCATCAGGGATGCGGAGGCCTTGGAAATTGCACACCCGCTTCCTTCAAAGCCAACACCTTCCACAATCCCATTCTCGACCGTTAAGTGAATGGTATAATGATCACCACAAAGCGGATTGTCCCCTTCCGCTGTGCGGTTGGAGCCTTCCGGTATATTATTAAAATAGCGCGGATTTTTATTGTGATCGAGGATGATCTCTTCATATAGCTCAGATAGTTCGTTCATTTGATTAATTTGGTTTGAAAATTCTTAATACATTTTGAAGTCCGCTTAGCAGACGATCAATATCTGTAAACGTATTGTATAGACCGAAAGAAACCCGGGTCGTTGCATTTATTCCCAACCTCTCCATCAGGGGCATGGCGCAATGGTGTCCGGCCCGTACTGCAATCCCGGATTGATCCAGAATCGTGCCGATATCGTGAGGGTGAATATCATCCAGTACAAAGGAGATGATGCCAGCCTTATGTTCCGCCGTACCGATGATTTGTAATTCCGGAATCTGCTGCAGTGCGTTCGTGGCGTATTCCAGCAATTGGTTTTCATGGGCGGAGATCTGGTTCATCTCAAATTTTGACAGGTAATCAATGGCGGCACCCAGTCCTATAGCCCCACCGATGTTCGGTGTGCCTGCTTCAAATTTGTGGGGGATCTGGTTATAGACCGTTTTGGATTTAAAGGAGACCCGTGTGATCATGTCCCCGCCACCTTGATAGGGAGGCATGGTTTCGAGTATTTTTTTCTTAGCATACAGAACACCGATCCCGGTGGGAGCGTACATTTTATGCCCTGAAAAGACATAAAAGTCACAATCGAGAGCTTGTACGTCAACCCCAAGGTGCGCCGTGGCCTGAGCACCATCTATTAAGACAGGGACTCCCACCTGGTTCGCCTTTTGTATAATTCTTTTGATTGGATTAATGGTACCAATGGCGTTCGATACATGTGAAACAGCCAATAGTTTTGTGCGCTCATTCAACATTGCATCCAACTGTTCGATCTGCAGTTCGCCGCTATCTGACATTGGAATAACGCGCAGTATCGCCTCATTCTGCTCACACAGGATCTGCCAGGGAACAATATTGGAATGGTGCTCCAGTTCGCTGACAATAATTTCATCCCCTTTTTTCACAGCTAATTTGCCGAACGTCTGCGCGACCAGATTGATCGCTTCAGTTGCCCCTTTCACAAAGACAATCTCTTTGGCATCACGGGCATTGATAAACTGGCGGACTTTTTCCCTGGCAGATTCATAAGCCAGGGTTGACTGTTCGCTCAAACTGTGAACACCTCTGTGAATATTGGCATTTTTACTCGTATAGTAGCTGTAAAGTGCTTTGATTACAGATTGTGGCTTTTGAGTCGTCGCCGCATTATCCAGATAAACCAGCGGTTGATTGTGAACCGGTTTGTAAAGGATGGGAAAGTCCCTCTTAACATACATCAAATCGACTGTGGTTGAGTGGATCATTGCTTCATCCGGGTGATGGTAGTGTTTGTCTTTAAAGTTGACATAGGCCATTAGTTGATCTCCTTGCGCTCGTCGGTCGCGGAAAGTTTGACGTTTAACGTATTTCTTAACTGGTCGCGGAGTTGCTCGAATCTGACTTTCTGTATCATCTCCTCCACAAAAGAGTATATGAGCAGATCTCGAGCCTTCGTTTCGTCCAGCCCTCTCGACCTGAGATAAAAGACCGCTTTTTCATCCAGCTGGCCAACCGTGGCGCCGTGACTACAGCTGACATCGTCCGCATAAATCTCTAACTGCGGTTTGGTGTCCATCTCTGCATTTTTTGATAACAGCAGATTGGTATTTTTTTGAAAAGCCTTTGTCTGCTGGGCATCCGGATGCACATAGACCTTCCCGTTAAACACACCCCGCCCATTTGAATCCAGCACCCCTTTATACAGTTCACGGCTGGTGCAGGAAGGTTTCTTATGATCGACACGGGTATGGTTATCGATATGCTGATCGCCGTTAGCCATAAACAAACCATCCAGCGAGCATTCGGCCTCCTCAGCATTAAGTTCGATGTCCAGATTGTTGCGGGTCAAACCCCCACCAAAAGTGAAAACCTGTGATGCAAAATGACTCTGTTTGTTCTGCTGTACCCGGATCGTGTTGATATGGGACGTACTGAAATTCTCTTCCTGAATTACCAGGTGTTCCAGTTGTGCATGTTGATCCAGAAATATTTCTGTGACTACGTTTGTCAGGTAATCGCTGTTTTGATTCAGACTGATGAATCGTTGAACCACAGAGGCTTTTGCGCCCTCTGCCAGGATGACTAAATTCCGTGGTTGAGATACGACCGGCTCCTTTTGAGAAGTCGATACAAATACCAACTGAATCGGTTGTGTCATCTTAGCGTTTTTTGAAAGATAGATAAAAGACCCGTCATTCATAAAAGCGGTGTTCAAATCTGTAAATACATTGCTCCCTGTTTCGGAAAACCGAGTCAGATGTTTTTTCACAGATTCCGGATTGACCGTTAAAACATGTTGCAGGCTTTCAATAGAAATGCCATCGGGAGGCTTTAGAGAATCTGAAAAAAGAGGCGTATAACGGCCATCCAGGAAAATCATGGGATAGCTGTCCGTAAAATCCAGCCCCAATGCATTCAGCTCTTTCCAGAGAAGGGTTGGTGCAGTTCCCTGTACCGGTTGAAAGAAAGTGTCTGCAATACTCGAAATATCAGTGTACTTCCACTCCTCATGCCTGCGATGGGGAAATCCATTTCTGTCAATCGACCGAATGGCCTGCTTGCGAATGATATCCAGCCATGGGAGCGCCGGACCTGGCAGGTTCGCTTTCACATTCGCGAATTCAGAGACGTATTGTTCTACAGGTGTTGTCATCATTAGATATCAGACCTTTTATGCGCTTTGGGAAAGGTCATTCAGACCGTACCCTTTTTCTTCAATTTCCAGAGCCAACGCTTTATCCCCGGAGCGAATGATTTTGCCTTTAGCCAGGATGTGAACATAATCCGGCACGACATAATTTAATATTCGTTGATAATGGGTCACCAGAATAATCGATCGATCAGGAGAACGCAGACTATTAATCCCTTCGGACACGATCTGTAAGGCGTCCACATCGAGCCCTGAATCGGTTTCGTCTAAAATTGCCAGTTTGGGCTCTAAAATGGCCATCTGCAGAATTTCATTTCGCTTTTTCTCACCACCAGAAAAGCCTTCATTGACTGAGCGGTGCAACAAACCCTCATCCATCTTTACGGTTTTTATTTTTTGCCGGATCAATTTTAGAAAATCAGCCGCATCCAACTCTTCCAGCCCCTGGTGACTTCTTTTTGCGTTTAGGGCCGCTTTCAAAAAAACCATATTGTTGACACCCGGGATTTCAATGGGATTTTGAAAAGCGAGGAAGACACCCTCTCTCGATCTCAGTTCAGTCGACATCTCCAAAAGGTCTTGTCCACCGAATTGAATCTTGCCATGAGTCACTTGATAGGTCTCTCGTCCTGCCAGCACATTTGCCAGTGTGCTTTTTCCGGAGCCATTTGGCCCCATGATGGCGTGCACCTCTCCGGGTTTGATGGTCAAATTCAGACCGTCAAGAATCTTCTTATCCTCTACATTCACATGCAGATTTTGAATTTCTAACATAGGTTTCCTGTTGTTATTTACATGCCGCCGTTCAGAGTTCACGATGGGTCTGAGCTTGAAAGGTGTTTTTTTTATTTTCATCCCACACTTCCCTCAAGGCTGATGGATAATAATTTTCTAGCCTCGACTGCGAATTCCATGGGTAGTTTTTTGAAGATCTCTTTGCAGAATCCATTTACAATTAACGAAACAGCATCTTCAGCTGAGATGCCCCGTTGCTGACACAAAAAAAGCTGATCTTCACCAATTTTCGATGTGGTTGCTTCATGTTCAACCTGGGCCGTGGGATTCTTAACCTCGATATAAGGAAAGGTGTGCGCACCTGATTTGTTTCCCATCAATAAAGAATCGCATTGACTGAAATTTCGTGAATTGTCTGCATTTTTAGCTATTTTTACCAGGCCCCGATAGGCGTTTTGTCCATGCCCTGCAGAGATCCCTTTTGATATGATTGTGCTGTGGGTATTTTTACCAATATGGGTCATTTTGGTGCCAGTATCAGCCTGCTGGTAATTGTTCGTTAGAGCGACTGAATAAAACTCACCGCTGGAATTATCACCTTTTAGAATGACACTCGGGTATTTCCAGGTAACGGCAGAACCGGTCTCCACCTGAGTCCATGATATTTTAGCATTGTCTCCCTTACAGATTCCACGTTTGGTGACAAAGTTGTAGATCCCGCCTTTTCCGTTTTCATCTCCCGGATACCAGTTCTGGATGGTAGAGTATCTAATCTCAGCACCTTCCATGGCCACCAGTTCAACCACCGCAGCGTGCAACTGATTCTCATCTCTCTGAGGGGCTGTACAGCCTTCAAGATAGCTGACATAACTGCCCTCTTCGGCAATGATCAACGTTCGTTCAAATTGCCCTGTGTTGGTCGCGTTGATGCGGAAATAGCTCGAAAGCTCCATCGGACACCGCACCCCTTTGGGTATATACACAAACGCACCATCACTGAAAACAGCCGAGTTGAGCGTGGCAAAAAAGTTGTCGGTTTGTGGCACTACTGTTCCCAGATATTTCTGGACCAGATCAGGGTGATTTTGTACAGCCTCTGAAAAAGAACAGAATATGACCCCTACCTTTTCCAACTCTGCTTTAAACGTAGTGGCGACAGATACACTGTCAAAAACAGCATCAACCGCAATACCGGATAACGCTTTTTGTTCTTCTATGGGAATGCCGAGCTTTTCGTAGGTTTCCAAAAGTTTGGGATCGACTTCATCCAGGCTTTTAGGGCCATCTTCCAGGGATTTTGGCGCCGCATAGTATGAAATTTCCTGATAGTTGATCGGAGGGTGATGGATCGTCGACCATTCAGGTTCGCGCAAGGTCAGCCATCTTTCAAAGGCCTTTAACCGCCATTCCAATAGAAATTCCGGCTCCTTTTTAATAGCTGAAATTTGACGTATGGTCTGCTCGGTCAAACCTGGCGGCAGAAAGGACTCATCTACGTCAGTTACAAAACCGTGTTGATATTCCTGTTTTAAAACCGAGTCGAGGTCTGTTTCAATCGTTTCCATGTTTATTATTTTAAAACCAATTTTTAATAATGACGCTTCCGGCATAAATGCTTAGGGATCGTTCATAAATAACTTCACATAATCTGTTTACATAGGGATCGTTATAAAATAACTTCACTTAATCTGTTTGCAAAAGTCCCAAAAGCTGGACATTTTGTAAACAGAATGTGACAGCAACGTGTTTCCTTTTCAGCGACGCGTTTCTTTAACACTAATGAGAAACGCTCGATTAATGGGAAACACTTGACTAATTTATGAGCCGACACTTACCTCTTATACCTGAAAGTTCCGTGCCATTGTGCATTTTGCGCGGACTCAACGTTTTCAGGTGTTTGCCGACATTGGTTTTTGTACAGGCCCGAAATAAATGCTGCCTTAAATTAAAAATGAACCTATTTTTAACCTGGAGTACACTGAGACGGCGTTTTGCAGAGAGGTAGAAAAGACTGACAGGGAAGGATTTCCTGCCCGGGTGGATTTGGAGGTGGTTCTCGTCTCAGAGTATCGGAAATTCGTTGGGTCAAGCTTGGAAAGACGACTGGCGCCCCATCAAAATCGCTTCAATGGCCTGCTTAAAATTCGGATAATTAAATTGAAATCCAAGCTTTTGAAAATTGTCTGGCAACGCTCTTTGACTATTGAGCAGAGTCGCGCCGTACTCACCCAGCACGATTTTTAAAGCAAATCCGGGAACTTTCATGAAAGAGGGCCGTTTGAGAACGGAACCCATTAATTGGGCCATATCAACGTTGCGGATCGGGATGGGTGCGCACAGGTTAAATATGCCTTGTGCTTTTTTATTTTCAATGGCATACATGAAAGCAGCGTTTAGATCGTCAATATGAATCCAGGAAAACCATTGGTTTCCGCTTCCCATTGGTCCACCCATTAAAAAGCGGTAGGGCAGCAACATTATTCCCAGAGCCCCGCCATTGTCACCAAATACGACGCCGAAACGCATTATGATGGTTCGTACACCTTTATCTTCGGCTTTCAAAGCTTCTGCTTCCCAGTCACGACACACCTCTGCCAGAAAATCGCTCCCATTTGGTTCCGCTTCTGTCAGAATATCATCACCCCGTTCTCCATAAAATCCAACAGCAGACGTGCTGAGGAAAGTAACAGCTCTATCCTTGGACATGGCATCTACAATGTTTCTGGTAGTTAAAATACGGCTATCATAAATTGATTTTTTATATTTCTTAGTCCAAAGGTGAAAAATGGATTGGCCGGTTAGATTGATAATGACATCGGCAGATAGAACTTCCTCCTGCCAGGGTCCTGGTTGAGTGGTATCTGCTGAAATGCAGTTAATCCGAGCAGTGTCTGCCAGATTCGCTACAGCGGATCTACCCACGATGGTAACGTCATAACCTGCATCAATCAGCTCATTTGTCAGGTTTTTCCCTACAAATCCGCCGCCGCCTGCGATAAATGCTTTCATTGGAAATGTCCTTTGCTATAATAGACTATTGTTAGAAAAACGAGTGTTTAGGCCTCGCTGTCCGGGAATCTGAGTTTTATGTCAGTAAATTCTCTTTCGATAGATATAAAAGCCTCTACGACAGCTGGATCGAAGTGAATGCCTTTTCCTTCCAGGATGATCTCTTTTGCTTTGTCGTGGGAAAATGCAGGTTTGTATACCCTTTTGCTGACAAGGGCATCATAAACGTCTGCCAGAGCCATCAAGCGGGCTGGAATTGGGATCTGTTCTCCTGACAGATTGTTTGGATACCCCGTGCCATCCCATTTTTCATGATGGGCAATGGCTATATCACTGGCAATGTTTAAATAAGAATCAAATCCGAGTCTCTCAATGGCAGCATTGAGTGCATCCGCACCGAACTGTGGGTGCTGCTGCATAATACTGAACTCTTCTTTGGAAAGTGCACCAGGTTTTAAGAGAATTGAATCGGGGATCCCGACTTTGCCAATATCATGCAGAGGAGCTGATTTAAAAATATATTCAATCGTCCGATCATCCAGAAAGTGTTTGAAACGGGGGTGGGATTTTAAAGCTACCGCCATTGCCCTGGTGTAGGATCGAGTTCGCTGAATATGTTCACCTGTTTCAGGATCTCTGATTTCTGATAGTCCACCCAGACATAAAATGGTTGCATCCTCAGTTGCCCTTAACTCTTCTGTTCTTTTTTCTACCAGTGATTCGAGATTGCTGTTGATATCCTGCAGCTCTTTTTCAATGGTTCTCAGGTAGGTGATATCCGAGCCGGCGAAGAGCGCTGTTTCATCTTCCTCAAAAGGCGAAATTAAATAGCGAAAGACCTTGTTTCCCTCCTTGTACTCCACATCAATGGATTTTTTTTCACGAAGACTTTTATTGGCCAATTCAGCATAATTTTCTGGAAGCAGTTTATCCAGGCTGTGTCCAAGCAGCAGCTCTTCTTCCATTAATTGTTGCACAGCCGGGTTTATATAGATAATGCTACCTGTGGCAGAAATTTTATAAACAGGATTTGAATTTATTTCTGGAAACCGGGCCAGAACCTTTTCTTTCCTTATATACTCATTCACCAGCAGCTCATGGTGTTCCGAATGGTATTGGACTGCTCCCAGTACATACATCGTCATCAATGCCCCAAGCGGCGGAATTAAAATGGGGGGCAGCCAGAAAAAAGTCCACACTTGAAACTGAAACATTGCGAGAATAACTGGTAACGAAATCAAACCAAAAGCGCCGATGGCGGCCACCGGGGCCAGCGAGTAGTATGCTCTGTGATCCGAAAACCGACTGAAGGCATTGGCATATGCTTTTGCCAGACGTCCGGTGATCAGTTCGCAATAGGTATATTCTATCCGTAAGACGCCACGCTCTTTTATAAAAGAGGTATTTGCACAGAACCGATGAAAGCCCTCTTTCTGCAAAATTCCAGATGCTATCTGCCTCCTGTTCCAGGTATGATTATCGACCTGTTTTGAGTCCGCTGTGCCTATGAACGGCAGGGCGTATATATATAAGATCAATGTATCGATCAGTTGATTACTCTCCAGAAAAGTATCCAATTCCAGGCAGGTGATTTTGTTTTTCAGTAGAAAAGCCGTGAACAGTCTCAAACCTGGAAAAGTAAATGACAGTTCTCCAGATACGGCTACGACAGTGTTTTTTTCTTCATCTCTCTCATCGATTTGCAAGCGTAGCGATTTTCTTCTTTTTTCTTTTAACTCCGGAAAAACCTGTTTTTCCAGATGATCGGCCAAGGGCTTAAAATTTGAAATCAGCCGCCTGTTTTTTACCTTTATAAAAGAAAAAACAAGTGTCCCCCAAATCAAATTGAGAAAAAACTTTATTCGACCTGTCGCAGAAGTTGGTATTTCATCATAAAACTCGCCAGTCGACATTATTCCATCGACCATGTTCCGTCGTATATCAAGCATGTCGTTGCTTTTCATATTCTTAAGGTCCTTCATTTGATTATAGTTTTGACTCAGGGTTGGTTCTCTCCCTTTACAATCCTGGAAGATGGGATATGTTCCTCACCAATCGGTTTCGCATAGTCAGAAACTCTTTTATTACCGTTCTTTCGATATTGGCAACCTCAATCAGGATTTGACGATTATTTTTCAGAACAATGAATTCAGGAAAATGAACAGGCCTTTCATTAAGTATAAGATAGGATATTTTGGAAAGCAATCTTCATTTAAATCTTGAAGAATGCAATTGAGAAACAGCAATGTCCAGTTAGTATTTTGCAAAACATAAGCTGAATGAGAAATCCAGAAACCGCCAAATTCGCTCGGGCCTCGCTCAAACAAGGCTGATTCGCTACAGAAGCTTGAGAAAATCTACTAAATCCTTATAAGCTCGACCCAGGATTCATCATTCAGCTTTTTGCAAAAACCGGACATTGCTGCTTGAGAATAGGACATCGAACACTAAAACAAAAACGACAGTGTCATGCTGATCATAATACGTTCTGGTTTGATTGTCTCAAATAGAAATCGGTAATTTTTGTGAGACAATTGTGGTTCATTTCAATTATGCAAAACCGGGCAGACATTGTTGAATAAGCCAGATAGACGGAAGAGATTGCGCATGAAACATCTATTTGGTACACTTATGTCTCGTAAAAAACAAACGAACTAGTTCGTTAACCTTAAATTTATCCAGACTTGATAGCCGCTTGATGCAGCCAGGGAACAAAGTGTTTATGACTGAAAGACCATGAAAGCTTTCGATACTGCGGTGGAAGGGGCGAAAAGATTCATGAAAAGCAACCTATCCGCTAAGATAGTAAGAGCAATGGAAAAATAGATTTAAAAATGGCATGATTCTTCCAGACAGTATTCATAGCATCAATTGCTGTTAACATTTGTTTTATAATTAATAGATAATTCAAGCGACCAGGTTATTTGCAACTTAGAGGAATACATAGCATATGAAATGGGACAGTGTTTTTCCTGAAATAAATTCGATCAGAACTGAGGACGCTAAATCTTATCTCGAATCCGCTGCAACGGGATCTTATCAACTGGTTGATGTCAGGCAACCTAATGAATTTATGAGACAACACTTGCCTGGCGCGTTGCTGGTGCCTTTAAACGACCTTGTTGCTGAAAGAGTCGTTCTGGATAAAGAAAAACCGACCCTGGTTTATTGTAAAAGTGGAGAAAGAAGTCTGGCTGCTTCCCAATGGCTGATTGGTGAGGATTTCAAAGATGTGCGACATATCCTGGGTGGGATTGACGGCTGGTTAGGAAACAGGGCGTTCGGCCATTATGATCTGAATCTGGGATTGTTAAAACAGGACACTGAATTTTCCGATGCCATCAGTATGGCTTTTGCAATGGAAGAAGGGATGCGGTTGTTTTATTTAGAGCTGGCCAGAGAAACCAGTGATGAAACCTTTAAAAAACTGTACCGGAAATTGGCCAGCTTTGAGGTCGAACATAAATCCGATCTGTCTCGAAAATATCTGGCGGTAGAAGGAAAAGAACTGATTCAAAAGGAATTCGAAGACCGACAAATACAAATAATGGAGGGTGGTGGCTCGGCCGATATCACATTGATCAAGTCGCTGGCAGGTACTGAAGATGCGCTGGATATATTCGGATTGGCTCTGGCGTTTGAAATTCAAGCATACGATTTTTATGTCAGACTGTCTCGGCACACTGTTCGACCGGAAGTAAAATCCTTTTTTCTGGAGATGGCAGATGCCGAAAAAATCCATTTGGCCTTTATATCGAATGAGATGGATACATACTTAAAAAATCACAGCGAATAAACTAACAAACATCATGGAAATACAAAAATCCCTCGACAAACTATCTTTTTCTGATGGAATATCGAATAGTACGAGCAGATTTAATCTGGTCTGGGCAGAAAATATTGCTGGATTCTATATCTTTGACATCCAGGATCCCAATGGTAAAAACGTAGCAATTGGCGATGATGCTGATTATCTGCAGCTCTTTATGACCATGTCCGACAAGATTCTGAAACACCAGAACGGAAATTTTAGACCGCTGGTTATCGCCAGCGACGCAGGCGGAAAAAGACTCTTTGTCAGGCTTTTTACCGAATCCGAAAAGAAAGAATTCAAATATGCCTATGTCGCCTTGGGGCATGCTGCCAGTAAACTGCCGGAAACTGCCATAAATGGGAATTTAAGCTTCTTCAGTGAGGTTACCCTGGAAAGCGCATCAAAAGAGGGGTTCGAGAAAGAAGCCAGGAAAGTTGCACGGACATTGAAAGATGACATCAAGCAAACCTGGGAGAAAGTGGTTCAAGAAAAAGCAGACTTTTTAAAAACCGATTTGTATGTGTTTCAACTTCTTAAACTTTATTCATGGGGATTTCAGACGATTAACCAAAGCGGAGAATTGTCCTCCGAGTACAATTTTGTCCGTCCCCAACCTGGTAAGCCGAGAGGAGCCAGCCGCCGTTAATCATCATTACAGAATTTGATTCGGTTGTAATGGCCGTTGTAGCTGGAGTAAGGGATCGTACAAAAATAACTTTGCATAAGCTGTCCGCAAAAGTCCTCAAAAGACTGGACATTTTGCCGACAGAATGCCAAGTAATTTTTGAGCCGACCCTAAGGCAGCAAAATTACTCTGAAGACCATTCCCGATCAATGCCGAAATCTAATCAGGAGAGAAATTATGAACATTGAAGAGGCTATCAAGACGTCAATTGAGTATGAAGAAAAAGTAACTGACGTTTACAACAAATATGCAAACAAGTTCGAGTCGGAAATTGGAGCAAAGATTTTTAGACTGCTTGGTAAGGAAGAAGATGATCACGTGGCATATTTGAAGGCCAAACTGGCTGAATGGCAGAAGTCCGGCAAGGTCAGCATTGATGAAGTGAAAACAGTCGTGCCTGATGCGAAAGTCCTGAAAGAGAATGTTAAAAAATTAAAAAAAATCGCTAAACAGGAAAACATTGACAATGAAATTGCATATTTTCAAAAGGCATTAGAGATGGAGATCAAAACTTCCAATTTCTACAAAGGCCTGGTATCTCAATTGCCAAAAGAATTTCAACCGATGTTTGAACGGTTTGTCGAAATCGAAGAGGGTCATGAAGCGATTGTGAGTGCAGAAATCGATAATGCCAGAGGATTGGGATTCTGGTTCGATTTCCAGGAGTTCGATCTGGAATCAGCGTAATAGCTGACGTTAGGCCGTTTTCTCCGCCAGCTACTGGCACGGTCCTTAGCAACGAAGATGACAATACAAAACAAGGTGAATCAAAATGCTATCTCAAAATATGGAAGAAAAGCTGAACGAACATACCAATGCAGAATTCTATTCAGCTCATCTTTATCTGTCCATGTCAGCCTACTTTAAGTCTGTTGATCTATTGGGTTTTGCCAATTGGATGCAGGTCCAGTTCGAGGAGGAGATGTCTCACGCCATGCGGTTCTTCGAGTTTGTTGACAGAATGGATGGTCGTGTCAAACTGACTGCGATTCCGGCCCCTCCGGTGGAATGGGAGAATCCGATTGCTGTTTTTGAAGAAACATATAAACATGAACAGACGGTTTCAAAGAGTATCCACGATCTGGTCAGCCTGGCGATTCAGGAGAACGATCACCCGACAAACAATTTTTTACAATGGTTTGTGTCCGAGCAGGTTGAAGAGGAATCTACAGCGAAAACCATTCTGAAAAAACTCAGGTTTATAGAAGATTCCAAATCCGGTCTGCTGATGATCGATCAGGAACTCGCCGGTCGTGTTTTTGCTGCTTCAAGCGATGAGTCTGCTTCTGCCTGATAAGATTGTTCCCCCGAAAAAAGATCTATGGGTGTGCCCCCTTCTGCAGGGGGCTAGTGGTGACGTTTATCTAACATGAGCCCCAAGGTATCCCGGTCCAATAGAATCCTTCCAGACAATTCTCAGGTCCCAAAATGCTTCCTGAATGAACGCCAATCTGATTACAAAATTGACGATCTGACTCTTTACCTCGTACACTGGTCCGAGCTTGATCCCTAAATGTCCCCTCTTTCAATAAAACAGAGCCTCTTAAAAATTTTACTTCTGAAACAAAACTGTCAATGAGAAGAGAATGGAGAGACGTCATGACACCATATCGGACTGTTTCATGGATGATAGTTCCCATGAAGAAATTTTGTATTGGGCTGATATTTCTGTTGTCCACTATTTCCTCCGGTATTTCTGCCGATACCGGATCTAGTGTGGGTGTACCGCAGAATTCACCACTCAGTGAGGCCACTGAAGACTGTCTGGGGTGTCATGAGGACGAAACCCCCGGCATCGTTGCAGACTGGCTCGCCAGCCGGCATGCGAGGGTTTCCGTTGCCAGTGCTCTGAAAAAACCTGTGGTTAGCAGACGCGTATCGGCGGTTTCCGTCCCTGATTCGCTGTCAACGGTTGCCGTGGGTTGCTATGAGTGTCACGGGCTCAATCCCGCAAAGCATCAGGACAATTTTGAACACAACGATTACAAAATTAATGTGGTTGTCACCCCTCCTGATTGTAGTACCTGCCATCCGGTCGAGGTTGAACAGTTTGCTCACAGTAAAAAGGCTAATGCCATTGCTAACCTGGAAAAGAATCCCCTTTTCCATCAGCTGGTCAACACCTTGACCCAACAGAAAGATCTGGATAATGGATCTCTGAGGTTGAAAGGTGCTGCGCCGATGGCCAAAGCAAAATCCTGTTTTGCCTGTCATGGCACACACGTTAAAGTGAAAGGATTGAAAACCGTTCAGATCGAGTCTGATGAAGTAGAAGTCCCTGACTTAACAAACTGGCCCAATCAGGGAGTAGGACGCCATAATCCGGATGGCAGCTTTGGTGCCTGCACAGCCTGTCATCCCCGTCACAGTTTCTCCCTGGAAATAGCTCGAAAACCATACACCTGCGCTCAATGTCATCTTGCACCGGACGTTCCGGCCTGGGAGGTGTTCAAAGAGAGTAAACACGGAAATATTTTTCTGAGTCAATCCAGCAAATGGAATTGGGATCGTGTTCCCTGGCGGCCGGGTGAGGATTTTAAAGCGCCGACCTGCTCAACTTGCCACAATGCGCTACTGGCAAATAAAGAGGATGAAATAATTGTGGAGAGAAACCATGATTTTGGGTCGCGGCTCTGGGTCCGAATATTCGGCCTTCCCTACTCTCATCCTCAACCCAAAGATGGTCGAACATTCCGGATCAGGAACGCAGATGGACTTCCGCTCCCGGTTACGTTCGCAGGGAAACCGGCGGCACCTTATCTGATCTCTGCATCAGAACAGAATAAACGACAGCAGCAAATGAAAAGGGTCTGCGGATCCTGTCACAGTACTGACTGGAGCAATCAATTTTTTATGCAGATGGACAAGACGAACCGGGAAGCAGATCAGATGGTCAGAACAGCCACTAAATTGATGCAGATCGCCTGGGGAAACAAACTGGCAGACCCTGCCAATCCGTTTGACGAGTCTCTGGAATTGAGCTGGGTTCGTCACTGGCTGTTTTACGCCTCTTCAGTTCGTTATGGGGCTGCTATGGGTGGTCCTGACTATGTGGGCTTTAAAAACGGCTGGTGGAACCTGACCAAAAATCTGACCGATCTCGAAGAACAGGTACAGGCTAAAACGCGGCAGAAAAAAACAAAAAAATAGTCTTAACCAACAATAATTCGACTCTTTGCGATTGTTGAACATCTATAGTAACTATTCAACTCATACGCCCCGCCGAGGGGATCACGATTCAAAACACGTATGAATCCATCCCTGGAGTCATGTGTTTTGAATCGTGATCCCCTCGGCTCAGGCATTGTGGTGAATAGTTACCATTTATATGCAACAATATGTACTGTTTCTGCCGATCTATTACAGACCATTGGCCTTTTGTGGGCGGGGGAAATCAATAGACAAAATAGTTGAATACAAGCTAGTTTTTTCAATGTACGATGTTAAATCTAGAGTCGTTTTTATCAATCTACACGAATTCGCGAAAATAACTTGGGGATCGTTCAAAAATAACTTCACATAATCTGTCCGCAAGGGGATCGTTAAAAAATAACTTCACTTAATCTGTTTGAAAAAGTCCCAAAAGCCGGACATTTTGCAAACAGAACGTGACAGCGACGTGTTTCCTTTTCATTAATGGGAAACACTTGACTAATTTTTAGCCGACCCCGAA
>Ga0233430_1001863_pt1 | contig 26772 bp, 24 predicted proteins | sample SI_118_April2016_2_FD_179883 | JGI IMG/M metagenome (GOLD analysis project Ga0233430, IMG submission 179883) | Seawater microbial communities from Saanich Inlet, British Columbia, Canada - SI_118_April2016_150_MG | ecosystem: Environmental > Aquatic > Marine > Inlet | place: Canada: British... | reverse complement strand
AAACGTGATTTCACTTTTTGATATTGATATTGAAAAAGCCAGACAGATGCTCATGGATCTCAATGAATATTTAAGAATTTCTCTGCAAAGAACCCGGCAGGAAATGATCACACTTGCCCAGGAACTTGATCTTACCCGCAAATATCTTGAAATATTCAAAATCAGGATGGGAAACAGGCTTAGCTATGAAATCAATGATAAAACCAATAAATCAGACTTTGCCTTTCCGCCATTAATCATTCAGCCACTTGTTGAAAACAGCATTAAATATGGAATAGAGCCTAAAATTTCCGGGGGGACCATTGTAATAGATTGCACGATTGAAGAAAATATTCTTGAAATCATGATCACCGATACAGGTAAAGGGCTTGATGAAGATGCAGAAAAGGCAGGTATCGGGATCAATAATGTGAGTCAACGACTTGAAAATATTTATGGAAGTGCAGCAAGCTTAATATTGAAACAAAATAATCCTACGGGGATAAAAGCCATCATCCGGGTGCAGTTATGAAACAAATCACTGCCATTATTGCCGATGATGAAGAAAATTTAAGAAAGGGGTTAACCTTATTATTGGAACGGTTATGGCCTGAATTGAAAATATTGGGGCAGGCTCAAAACGGCATTCAAGCTGTATCACTCATAGAACTTGAAAAGCCGGACATTGCATTCCTTGATATTAAAATGCCGGGAATGACAGGTATAAACGTTGCGAAAAAAGTGTCCAATACCTGTAAAATAGTCTTTATTACGGCTTATGATCACTTTGCGGTTCAGGCATTTGAAAGTGAAGCTGTGGATTATATTTTGAAACCTCTGACCCAAAACAGACTGAAAACAACGATTGACCGGTTAAAAAAACAATTAGGCGGGCAGGAGCAACCCCTTGAATTTGATTTGAAAATGAAAAAAATTATCCAAGTGCTGGAAAATAAGGATGTTCCTGAATATTTAAGGCTGATAAAAGTTAAAACAGGAACAGATCTCAGATTTGTTCCCGTTTCCCAGGTGCTGTATTTTAAAGCAGAAGATAAATACACAATTGTACAGACCGCTGCAAATGAATTTTTAATCAAAACCCCTATTAAAGATCTTGAAAATGATCTTGAGCCAAAACAATTCTGGAGGGTCCACAGAAGTGCCATTGTCAATATCGAAAAAATACAGGCTATAAAGCGCTCTTTTACAAATCAAATGATAATCGGCTTTAATGAGACCACTCACACCATTGCTGTCAGCAGATCCTATGAACATCTGTTTAAACAGATGTAGACAACCTTAAGAAAAATACTCCCGGCCTGTTTGGTCCTTGAAAATTGTTTGCAAGATCTTAGCCGGAATATTCTTTGTGATGCATAAAAATTTAAGGAGACCGGATTTATTTGATTTTGCTTTGTAAAATAAAATTGAATATTTCTTTACACAAATTTAAAATTATGTAAAACATTTATCCATAATAAAGTGAATTAAGGAATGTAAAATGAAAAATTATTTAAAGATTATTTTATTCGTTATTATCGTTTTAGGTTTTAATAACCATAGTTTTGCAAACCCGCTGTCCAATTTCATGTCATTATTTCAAAAAGATTTGGTGATTGAAGTATCCTATAAGAATCATAGAAATCTCATTCAAGGTAGTGAAATATATTTGGCAGAAGAACCAAATGGTGAAAAAGTATTAATAGGGCAGGTAAAAAAAGTATCTTTGGTTGAGTCTCAAATGTCCAAAGTGGAACTCGTTATTGCAAAAAAATATAAAGAAAAGATATATGAGACCACACCATTTGTTTTGATGAGCAATATTTTTTCAAAGAATTCAAATGCATATATTGTTGCTGTCTCTTCTTTAGAACAAAAAGATAAAACATCTTTGAAATCAGGATCTTCGGTGAAAGGAATTACCTTTTTAGAATACAAAATCGCCAGGGCCGGGGAAGAGTTAAAAAAGGTAATGGGAAGTATTAAAAATCAAAATAACGAGCTTGTGAGTCAACTTGAAAAATATATAGATACCTTTAACACTGATGCGTTCCATAAAAAGATAGATGAGCTTGCTAATCAAGTTTCAAAATTTTCAGCCAAGCAAAAAGAAACCTTTAAAAAAGAGGTTCTACCATCGCTAAAAAAGATGTTTGAATCGATAAAGGAACAGCTTGAAGAACAAAATAACAAGAAAAAATCACAGGATTTAGAAAGACAGTTACAGAAAATAGAAGACATGGTTGTTCTCTAATTAATTTTTGAGTGGACCCTAAGGCCAGAGATCATAAAAATGGTTCACCGGTCCATGGCCTTTGCCCGTGGTATATTCTGCACCAGCAAAAAGAGCACCCGTAATATACGCCTTGGCATTTTGGACGGCAATTTCAAGCTGGACACCTTTGGCAAGATTGGCACAGACAGCCGAGGACAAAGAGCAGCCTGTACCATGAGAATTGAGTGTATCAATGCGTTCGCCGGACAGTTTTGTCAGAGTATTTTTTCCCTTTTGAAATAAAAGATCGCAACTGTCCCCTTGGGCAAGATGACCCCCTTTCAGCAGAACATTGTCACAGCCCAGATCAGCAAGATCCCTTGCTGCAAGCGTCATGTCTTCCAGGGTTTCAACCTCCCTGTTAAGTAGCACCGAAGCTTCAGGCAGGTTGGGTGTGATGATGAATGCTTTGGGAATAAGAATGGTTTTCAATACGTTAACAGCATCACTTTTCAGCAGTTTATCCCCGCTTTTGGAAATCATAACAGGGTCCAGAACAACATTTGAACACTTCCATTGGACAAGTTTTTTGGCCACAATTTCAATGACTTCCGGGGAATGAAGCATACCTATTTTGACTGCATCCGTGCCAATATCATCCAGGACTGCATCTATCTGCTGACCGATAAATTGTGCTGGAACCGGAAAAATCCCTGTAACCACACGGGTGTTCTGGGCGGTAAGCGCAGTAATGGCAGACATTCCAAAACAGCCCAGGGCGGAAAATGTTTTCAGGTCGGCCTGGATTCCGGCTCCTCCGCCACTGTCTGAACCTGCAATAGTCAATGCCCTGAAATATGATTTCATGATTTTTCCCCCTGTTGGTTTTTTTCAAACTGTTGGCTTTTTTCAAAAAGATTGACCAGTTGTCTGGTTGCATCAAATGCATTTTTTGATGAACAGATGGCCGATACCACTGCAATGGCATGGGCACCGGCTTTAATAATTTTTTGGGCATTGGACTCATTAATTCCGCCAATGGCCACAAGGGGGTGGCAAGAATATTTACTTATTTTTTCAAGTCCTTTAATGCCCCATGGGGTTTTGGTATCTGTCTTGGTGGGGGTTGAAAATACAGGGCTGACACCCAGGTAGTCCACATCAAGGTCCTGGGCTTTTTCCACATCTTTCCATGTTTCCACGGACAGCCCGATGATTGCCGAAGGGCCCATGAGCCTCCTGGCATGGGTATAGGGCATATCGCTCTGGCCAAGATGAACACCCTGGGCATTTACTGCCAAGGCAATGTCTATCCTGTCGTTTATGATCAAAGGGATTTTTGCAGGTTTTAGAATGGACATAAGATCAAGGGCTTTTTTTAGAAACAGTCGAGTGCCGGCTTGTTTTTCCCTGAGCTGAACACAACAAACACCAGCTTTGACGGCATCTGAAACAATGGTTTCAAAAGAGTTTTCAATACAGGCCTTTTGGTCTGTTACAAGATAAATACCTTTCATAATCTACCTTAAACCTTAAAGAGTTCCTTGATATTGGATTCAGACAATTTGTAAAGGGCATCAATAAAATTGACCTGTAGAGTCCCAGGTCCCTGGGCAGTTTGGGCAGCCATTTCCCCTGCAATACCCATAACTGCCATAGCGTGGGCAGAAGCCTTGTCAACTTCTGGATTTATTGCTGCAAATGCACCGCAAAGAGCTGTGGCAGTACAGCCAAGGCCAGTGACACGGGGCATCATGGCATGGCCGTTTTTCACCTGGATAATATTTTTCTGTGAGACAATATAGTCTGTTTCTCCTGTTATGCAGACCACACTACCAAATTCTCGGGCCAGGGATTTGGCTGAATCAATGGCTTGATCCGAGGCACTGGTGCTGTCCACACCTTTGGTTTTCTGATCCTGTTTACACAAGGCCATGATTTCCGAACCGTTTCCCCGGATAATGGAGGGTGTGGACTCCTGGATAAGTTGTCTGGCCGTGCTGGTCCTGTATTTGGTGGCTCCGACGCCCACAGGATCTATAACAATGGGTATCTGTCTTGATTTGGCTATTTTGGCAGCCTTGAACATGGCCTTAATCCAATCATCGCTCAAGGTTCCGATATTAATGACCAGAGCCCCTGCAATCCCTGCCATTTCTTCCACTTCAGGCAGGGCATGGGCCATAACAGGAGAAGCGCCAATTGCCAACAGGGCATTGGCAGTAGTGTTCATAACAACATAATTGGTGATATTATGGACCAGAGGAGCATTTGTTCTTATTTTTTCAATATCTTTAAAAATACTTGACGCATTGATAGTCATTGGGATTCTCCTTATTTCCAGTTATGGATAAGCGTTTTTGCATCCACTTTATTTTTAATGAGGCCATATTCCAGTGCAAAATCGGCAAAGGCCTGCCATTTGTCGAGATCATGTCCGGGTTTGACGGCAAAATAGGGTCGGGTAAGTTTAAACGCCTGGGTTTCGATTTTTTTATCTGCCTGTGGTACGGCAGAAAGATAGGTTGCCAGGGCATCTTCAGGATGGGCCATTGTATAGGCAAATGCCTTTTCCAGAGCCTGGACAAATCCTTTTACAGCCATTGGTTTTTTCTCCAGGGTTTTTGGTCCGCAGACAATAATTAATTCTTCGTAATCCGGGATTCCCCATTTTTCCAGTTCAAAAAACTCGGCCTTATACCCGTGCTGGATCATGCTGACGGTTTCATAGGTTTTAAAAGGTCCCATTACAGCATCCACTTTATTGGAAACTAGGGCGGGCAGGATTGTAAACCCAACATTTACAGGGGTGTAGTCCTGGATTTTGTTGATTGAGGCAAAGGCTTCCAACAGCACATCCATGAGCCCTGGTACGGTATAACCTATTTTTTTATGTGACAAATCTTTTGGCGTTTTAATGCCCTTACCCTCAAGAAAGAGAAGGGTTGTCAAGGGGTGAACCACCAGGGGAGCCACAACCTTGATGGAAAGCCCCTTATCTTTTGCAATAATGGTCTGGGGCTGGTAGGACACTGCAAGATCCATATTGCCGGAGGCAGCAAGTTTCAGGGCATCAGAGGTTTCAGACGGGCTTACGATGCGAACCTCAATGCCCTGGTCAGAAAAATATCCTTTTTCTTGTGCCACATAAATGGGCAGATGATCCACATTGGGAAACCAGTCCAGCATAAGACTTAAACTTTTTTCTGCTGCATGGGCAAAACTCCCCAGCAAGCTGAGTGCTAAAATAATACTTAAAATCTTTTTTTTCATCATTATATTTCCTAAATTATTTCCATGTTATGACTTTTTTTTCCAAAATGCCCACCAGCCACCACATGGCAAGACCCATGGCAGTGAGCCACAGAATGGCGGCAAAAACGATATCCACTTGAAGCCTGGCATTTGACTGAATCATGAGAAATCCAAGTCCCTGCTGGGCACCCACCCATTCACCGATCACAGCACCGATGGTGGCCACGGTCACCCCCACTTTTAATCCTGCAAAAAAACGTGGCAGGGCCCAAGGCCAGTACAGCAGCCTCAAGGTTTTAAAAAAAGATGCCCCCATGAGGCGGAACAATACCCTGAACTCAGGATCACAACTTTTAAACCCTTCTAAAAGACTGACGCAGATGGGGAAAAAAATAATAATCCAGGCCATGAATACTTTTGAGGCAATCCCATAGCCAAGCCAGACCACAAGAAGCGGGGCTATAGCAAACACGGGTATGGCCTGGGATGCCACAAGAAATGGGGCAAAAGCCTTTTCCAGGGTTGGTTTGGCAAACATGACAATGGCCAGGGGGATAGCTGTGCACACTGCCAGGCCAATACCCATAACGATTTCCGTCAAGGTGACCAAAGCATGGGGCAAAATCAAGGGTGCCTGGACAAGGGCAACTGCAAATATGCTTGAAGGGGGTGGGAGGATAAATATGGGTACAGCCATGATTCGGACAAATACTTCCCAAAGTCCAAGGATCAGGCCCATAAAAAGCACTGCCAAAAGATTAACCCTGTTCATGGATCAAATCCCCCTCAAGTTTATCCAGAACATCTGCTTTAATGTTCAGTAATGTGGGGTCATTAAATTTTCTGGGTTTGGGTGAATCCAGGACAAAATGCCGGGAGATGGACATGGGCCTTTTACTGAACAGATAAATCTCATCTGCAAGGAGCAGGGCTTCCTCAATGTCATGGGTTATCATGAGAATGGTTTTTTTAAACTCGGTCTGGAGCAGCAGTAGAAGAGATTGAAGACTTCTTCTGGTAATGGTGTCCAGTGCGGACAAAGGTTCATCCAGCAGAATCAGATCCCGGTTGAACATCAGGGTCCTGACCAGGGCACATCTCTGGCGCATGCCCCCGGACACCTGGCTTGCAAAATGGGATTCATACCCTTTAAGCCCCAGGCGTTGGAAAAGACTGCGTGCCTGCTTTGTTGCTTTTTTTATATCCTGCCCGCCTGTTTTAGCCGGCAGCAATGCATTGTCCAAAAGAGAAAACCAGGGCAAAAGCATATCCTTTTGCTGCATATAAGAAGCGTGATCCTTAAGGCTTAAAAGAGTTTCATGGTTCCATGACAGACTTCCCTCATCCAATGGGAAGACCCCTGTTAGTCCATCAAATAAGGTGCTTTTGCCACAGCCGGAAGGCCCTACGATAACATGAAAACAGCCTTTAGCAACTGTGAGATCAAGCTTTGAGAAAATCTTTTGGCCTTTAAAGAATTTTGTGGCAGAAACAATCTGGAGCATGTAAACCTTAGCCACCCTTTTATAAAAAGTTGATCAAATCTGTGCAAATAAAAAAAGGCGGATATGAATCCAGGGTGTGAGAAGAAAGTGACTTTCCTTCGCCAGCATGACCTGGATCAGGTTCCAGGGGTCGAAACTAAGAACAGTTTCCTCTCAGCCGATGTGCTCCGGCTCCCCCAGTCCACCAATGCATATTGCATAAGTAAGACAAAGGATATCACGTCTTAAGAGGCTTTGTCAATTATCAGAGTGTATTTCACATTTCCAGATGACCTTAAGCTTACCCTAACGTTGCAACATTAGGGCTTAGTCATCTGTTTTCGGGTGTTCAAAGAATTGATGTTTTAGATATATTAGTTCAAGCTATTGAATTAATGTAATTAATATGTCATAGCCTTATTCTATTCTTGACTTTAGCAACAGCTTCTTTTATAACATCCCGGTTAATATAATTGAATAGACTATGCATAAAAAGAGTATCTGAACCCATATGAAGCAAAAATTGTTTTACACCAACGAAGGTAAAATCCTTTTAACAGGTCTACTGCTTTCCTTATTGCTTTTAATTGTAATCGGGTACTTTGCGACTATCGATATTGAAATCGCAAAAACATTAGGTCTGACCTTTTTTGTCCATAGTTTCGGGGGACGAGCTGCAGGAATTGGGCTCTGCATCATGAATGGATTCGGTCCGGTCGTCACAATTGTGTATAACTTTTATCTTGAGGCATTAATTGTCTGTTTTACATATTCAATTTTTGTATTGACAACTAACAATTATATCAAAGTAATATGGGTAACAAACCTCATGCAGAGACTTGCCCAAAAAGCAGTAGAACAAAAAGACAAGGTTGAGTCTTATGGGTGGATCGGTCTTTTCCTATTTGTAATGCTGCCCCTTCCGGTTACAGGGCCGGTTATGGGTTCTGTGATTGGATATATGCTCAAGGTTAACCTGTTCAAGAATTTCAGTGCTACAGGTTCAGGAACCTTTTCTGCAATCGTTGTTTGGTTTTTCTGTTTTGATTTTTTAGAACAGCGATTTCATGTGATTCAATATGTTTTTGCCGGTATTGTCATTTTGGCTCTACTGTCCCGTCGTAAAGCTATTATTAAATTTTTTTTCGGGAAAAAAAACTAAATTACAAATAGGTAATTTAGAACCATAAGACCAACTCCGATAGCATATCACAAATACTAAAGAGTTAAGGATTCCGGTTTTTTAGCTGGCCAAATATGTCCTTAAATGTTGGATAAAGTCTTTGTAAAAGTCCGGGTTAAAATGTGTTGATAATTTATTCATGAACCCGTGGCGCCCATTTGTTTTTATGCAGGTGACAAGAGCCTTTTTATGCAATAGGTTTATGAGTTCATCCACATTAAAATGAGGTTCTTGTTTCGGGAAAATGAGTTCAATGTCAAATAAGGGATGAATATTGATGTTTTGCCTTATCTGGGAACCATAAAAACAAAAAGCTTTTTGTACATGTTTTAATGATGGTTGATGAGAAATCCCCCATATGGCGGATGCTCCAACACTGAATCCGATCAGAACAATATTTGCATCATATTTTGTTAACCTATTTTTCAGGATGTGTTGGTATTTTTTTAACCCCACATTGTCCATGAAATATTCATAGGCATGGGTTTGTGATTCAAATTTATGGTTGAACCCATTGTATGGGTCAATGATCTGTATGTCAGGAGAAGACGTTGATAATTTATTACAAATGGTTTCAAGTGCTGGGGTGCGTCCGAATATATCCGAAACCAGAAAGATTTTCATTAAGGTGTCTGGTGTTTTAAAAAAGTTTTATTCTGATATTCTTCAAAAGCCCTTTTCAAGTGAACTCCGGCTCCCTCTAAAACCGGTATACTCTTTAAAATCTTTTTTACCCTTCGCACTTTTTCCATTTTTATCCCCCCCCTATGATTTTAAACCATGGTTTGATTTTTATAAAATAAGTGCGTCTGATGCCAGGGAGGCTACAGTGTCGACCTTTACTCCCAGTTTAAAATGCTTGGAAAGTTCACCCAGCTGCCTATGGCACGATAGACAGGCTGTGGCAAGATGGGGGAGACCCGTGGCTTTCATCTGGTCTGCCTTGGGCTTGCCCGTGACCATTCTCTTCGGGGTGCTGTGGCTGTCCTGGAGGATACCGCCGCCGCCGCCGCAGCAGATACCGTCTTCCCTGTTGGGAATCAGTTCCACAACCCCGTCGCAGACCATGGAAAGCAGCTCTCTGGGTGCATCATATCCCCCTGATTTCCTGGCAATATTGCAGGGATCATGGTAGGCGATTTTATAGGGATGTACACTGGGATCGAATTTCAGCACGCCTTTTTTTGCATATCTCACAACGAGTTCAGGTATGCTGACCACTTCAAACTTGGGTTTCCGGCCAATGATATCTTCCAGAAGATATTTTAATACATGATATCCATGACCGCATTCTGAAAGCACAAGGGTTTCAATGCCGAGTTCTTCCGCCGGTTCAACCACCATCAGGGCCATCTTTTTTGAAATCTCATTTTCGCCCACAAAATATCCCCAGTTGGTTACATCCGTATGATGGGCAGACATGGTCCAGGACTCTTTTGTGGCATAGAACAGCTTTGCCATGGCCGTCAAATGGAGCAGGTTAAGGCCAAGTTCCCTTGGGTTGGGGAGATAAAGAAGCTTAGCCCCTTTTTTATCGTGGGGGATTTGGGCATCCGGGTCATCCACTTCATCAACAAATTCTTCGCTGATCCATTCAACGGTTTCCACAAATTCCTCTTTGGTCAGGCCGTTTACATCCCCCATTTCCAGACGGTTTTTAATTCCTATTTTGATATCTTCAGGGATTTTATCATCTGCAATGGCAAGGCTCCTGGCTTTTCTGACAACCTTGTCCATGGTGATCCCCATAGGGCATACCTCGGTACACCTGTTGCAAATAAGGCAGTCCCAGAGCATATCGCTGTTGACAAGCAGCTCATCAAGCCCCAGGGCAGCCATGCGGACAATCTGACGGGGCAATGGTCCGCCTTTGCCTTCAAACCAGGTGCATCTGGAGGTGCAGGCCCCGCAGGTAAGGCATTCGGAAACATTGTCGCCAAGGGAATACTGGTTTAAGAGTTTATACAGAACTGAAGTTTTATTTATGGTTGCATTGGCCATATTTTTTTCCTTTATTTCTCACGCCTTGGAAATAATGCGTTCAAATTTTTGAGTTTCATTGGCTGCGACAGGTTCCCACATCACTTTTGAGGCTTCCACTCCCGGGATTTGCAATACCTTTTTAACGCTTGCATGGGCAACACTGCTGCCGTCAAAAGACCGGCAGTTTTCCTTGTGGCACCCACTGACAATGACTTTTGATGCGCCGTTTAAAAGGGCCTTGAGAATCACATCACTGCTGACTCTGCAGGCACAGGGAATTTCAATCAAATTGATGCGATCCGGCAGTGTCAGTGACCCTGCAGCAAGGGCAGCCGAGCGTTCACAGGCCAGAATCGTTACAGTGTCTTTTTCAATTTTCCGGGCGATCTGATCATTGGTCAGTGTTTTTGATTCAATGGCATAGGCTGGGCAGTTAGACACACAAAGATGGCATGAAAAACAGGAATCCGGTACAATCTGGGGCCTGCTTTTTTCATTCATGATAATGGCCGAGTGCGGGCAGATCCTTATACAGGTCAGGCACTGGGCACATTTTTGCTGGTTGATTTCAACCCCCGTGTCAATTTTTTGCAGATCAAAGGCTTGGGTGGAAAAGACAGATAAAATCTCATTGATATCATCATTTAAATTATCCGTGTCCACTTCATCATGGCAGGCGCCGGCAAAAAAGATCCCTTTTCGAGGGGAACCGGTCAGTCGGTGGCGCGTGTTGGCAGATTGTAAAAAGCCTTCCCTGTCAAGGGACTGGCCTAGAAGGGCGGTGGCATCCTTAAATCCCGCCGCCGGTGTCAGGTTTTCGGGCAGGACAAGACAGTCACAATTGAGATTCAGATCAATGGACGGGAGTGCAGCATCTTTGAGTTTAATTAAAAATCCATTGCCAGAATCCTCAAATTTCAAATCTTCGCTGGTCTCAAACCTGAAAAAATCCACCCCCTGTTTTCTTGCAGTATCATAGAGGCGCTGGCCCAGAGGTCCGTGGACCAGCATATTGTTCATGATAATGGAAATATTTTTTCCCAGGGCCTTTGCTTTGATAGACGTTTGTAAGGCAAGACGGGCAAAAGATTTAAACTCAGGGCCAAAATAGTCCAGCAGGATGACACTGTTATCCGGACATGCGCCGGGCGTTTTTTCAACCAGCTGAATGAACGCATCAAGGCTTAAACAATCATTTTTGAGGCTGTGAATCGAGTTCAATGATTGTTCCGGTTCAAATGCGGCAATAATCGCTGCACAGGTCAGATATTGCTTTTTATTTCCTGATTCATAATAGAGCAAAAAATTGCCGGCCGTACCGCTGACTGAAATAATCCTGCTCTTATTTAAAATAGTGACGGAAGTATCCTTGGAAAGGTTTGTTCCTCTTCCGAAAAGAAATGCGGGATATCCTTTTGAAGAAATTACACTGGCTGTCTGATCTGCCTGTGCACCCTCTCCAAACACTGCAATGTTCCCTTTCTTTTTTATGTTCAACCCAAGGTCATCAATGACTTTGGCGGCCGCTATCCTTCCTTCCTGTTTTGAAGAAAGGATATCTTTGGGGCCATGGGCACACCCTGCAATCACTATATCCTTTGAAAGAACTGCCTCATCAGTATTGAAAAAACCCCAGGAATTGGGTTTCACATCAAGTATGCCGGCGGTTGTTTCAAGGGTCTGGGAAGGCAGCATGCCAACGGAGAGAACGATGAGATCAAAGGTTTTGGAAACCCTGGACAGGGTTTCTTTATCTTCTGCCACAATGGTCAGCATATTTGTCTGATGGTCTTCAAGGATCTCAGCGGGAACTCCCTGAACCAGTTGAATATTTTTGGAAAGTTTTTTGAACAGGGGTCTTATCTCTTTGCCTATGATTTGAAGATCCATGTAAAAGAGTGTGATATCACACTCAGGGTAAAGATGGGTAAGCTTGTGGGCATGGCGCATGGATATCTTGCAGCATACCTGGGAACAATAATCTCTTCCCTGCTCACGGTTTCTGGAGCCTACACACTGGATAAAGGCAATTTTCGGATCAGGCTTTTGGTTAAAATACCCGGAAAGTGTTTCTTGTTTTAAAAGGGTATTTAATTGGGCCGTGGTGATCACATTTTTATAGTCACCATAGTGAAGGGAAGTGGTCTGAACAGGGTCAAAGGGTGAAAATCCTGTGGCCGTGATAATCTTTTCTACAAAGAACGAACCCATGTTATCTAAAATAACCTCATACCCCTTGTTTTTTTTATTAACGGTTTTAACCATGGTATTGAGGTGTAAAATAAGATTTTCTTGTTTTTGAACCTGGTTGGCCATTTCAATGCTGAGGCAGGAGCCGCAGTTTTCGCAGGTGTCGGTCGCCATACAGGCCCACCTGGCAGCTTGCCCGCCAGGGGTATTTTCTTTTTCTACAAGGTATACAACAACATCCTTATCAGCAAGGGCTATGGCAGCAGCCATTCCGGCAACACCTCCCCCTATGATCAGAATGTTTGGAACCGTTTTTTCCATATCTTCCTCCAATTTCCATCTATACTGCTTGCTTAAAAATTAATTTAAAGTGATTAAAACTGTTAAAAAATCTTATCATATTACAGAATTTCAAAAAAGGGAATCAAACTAATTTTCCCTGATCCACCATCAAGGTACCACCTGCTGCGTTGACTGCGGTCATTCCTCCCTGCGGAGTATGACTTATACGCCTCACTCGTCACTCCTTGTCGCCTTGCATCTGGTACCTTGCTGATGGCCAGGGATAGTGCACAACCCACGGCCCGGCTGGTAAATGAAAATTTAATGGTGGATTTGGATTTTTAGATTTTGGCAATTTATGTATAATGAAATGACAATTAAAAGATTTCTGCAAGTCTTGTACTCATAAAAAAATTTCAGATTTTCGGTCAGGTACTATAAATATAATCAATTTCTTTGTTGAATTTTTTGTAAATTGTGGCTCTCCTGACCTTCATGGTGGCGGTCATCTCGCCATCATCATGGTCCAGTTCTTTGGTGAGAAGCAAGAATTTTCTGATATTTTCAACCCTGGAAAATTTGGCATTAACCGTGTCTACCGCCTCTTGAATTAAGGTATTTACTTGCGGCATCAAGGACAATGATTTAAAGGTCGTGTATGCTATCTGGCTGTTGCTGGCCCATTTACCCACATTTTCAAAATCAATCTGGATCAGGGCGGATACAAATTTTTTCCCATCCCCCAGCACGATTGCCTCCTTGATATAAGGGCTGACCTTGAGCTCGTTTTCGATCAGGGACGGGGCAATGTTTTTACCGCCTGATGTGATGAGGATATCTTTTTTCCGGTCAACAATGGAGACATGGCCGTCCTCGTCCACAAATGCAATGTCTTCGGTCATGAGCCATCCATTGATGATGGCTTTGGCCGTGGCTTCCGGGTTTTTGTAATACCCTTTGAAGATGCTGGGACCTTTTTTCATTAATTCTCCGTCCGGAGCCAGTTTATACTCAATGCATGAAATGGGTTTTCCCACAGTGCCGAGCTTTATGTCATCTCCCATGTGGATAAAAGAAAGCCCTGTACACTCTGTCATGCCGTATCCTTCCTTGGTTGAAATACCCATGGCATGAAAAAACAGCAATTCTTCGGGGCTGACTTTGGCAGCAGCCGACAGACATATCCTAACTTTACGAAGACCCACATAATTTTGCAGAGCTCTGAATATCAGCCAGTATCCAACCCACCAGGATAGTTTTAAGCCTAAATTAATTTTTTTGTTATCAAGGCTCAGATTTGCTACTTTATAGCCAATGGCCATGCAATTATCAAAGAATAATCGTTTTAACCGGCTGGAGTCTTGGATCTTTATGGTAATGGAGCTGTGCAGCTTTTCCCAGATCCTGGGTACTCCAAGAAATACAGTTGGAGCGATTTCTCTTAAATCATCCTGGATCGTGGCAATACTCTCGGCAAAATTGACGGTGTTTCCCACAAAAAGGGGCAGGTACAAACTAAAAATCTGTTCTGCTACGTGGCACAATGGCAGATAGGATACAACAGTGTCCTTTTGACTAATCTCCATGGCATCGGCAGAAGCCCAGGCAGTGGCCTCAACATTGAGGTGATTGACCATGGCACCTTTAGGCTGACCCGTAGTACCCGAGGTGTAGATCATGATACATATATCTTCACAATTGCCTTTATTAACTTCTTCAAGAAAAAGATTGGGTCGTGTTTTTAACATTTGCCTGCCAAGTTCTTCAACTTCTTTGAACGAGGTTATGATATCTTTTGGATACTTGCGCAAACCTTTCATATCTTTGACAATGATTTTTTTTAACAGGGGCAGGTCATCAATTACTTCAAGGATTTTGTCTGTCTGTTCCTGGTCCTCGCATACAATAATTACAGAATCGGAATGGTTTACAACATATTTGACTTCAGGATAGGGACTTGTGGGGTAAACGCCTAAGGTGACACCCCCGAGACTCATGCATGCAAGATCTGTATAGAGCCATTCCTTGCAATTTTCACTGATAATGGCAAGATGATCCCCCCTTTGAAAACCAAGACTCACAAGCCCAAGGGCAAAATGCTTAACATGGTCAAGATACCGGTTCCAGGTGATGGGCTGCCAGATCCCGAAATCTTTTTCCCGCAGAGCTACCTGGTCACCGCATTGCGCCACACGGTCCAGAAAAACCTGGGGCAGTGTTTTGTTTGTCAGCTCAGCCATCTTTTCCTCCGCTTGTAATGTTTTACATTGCGGTAGCTGGTATGGTCTTTCCCATCCCCCATGCCAAGATAAAATTCCTGGACATCCCTGTCTCCCAGTAAAAGATCCACAGGCCCGTCCAGCACAATCCTTCCCGTTTCCATGATATACCCTTTGTCGCTGATTCCAAGCGCCATCTGTGCATTTTGCTCCACAAGCAGAATAGCTGTGCCCTCATTGTCATGTATTTTTTTTATGATCTCAAAGATTTCTTCCACAAGCATGGGTGCAAGCCCCATGGAAGGTTCATCCAGCATCATCAGGGTAGGGGTTGCAAGCAGGGCACGGCTTATGACAAGCATCTGCTGTTCTCCGCCACTCAGATATCCTGCCAGGCGTTTGTAACTTCTTTTTAATATGGGAAAATATTCAAAACACTTATCCAGATCCCGGGCAATTTTTCCACGGCTTTTTTGTGTATAGGCACCGCAGATCAGATTTTCTTCAACGGTCAAGTCTTCAAAAACCCGCCGGCCTTCCATGACCTGGAAAATGCCCTTTTTCACAATCTTGTGGGGTGTAAGTTTGGTTATAGATTCTCCTTTGTAATAAATGGTTCCATCAGTGATAGCCCCGTCTTCCAAAGGCAAAAATCCGCTGATGGCTTTCAATGTGGTGGACTTGCCCGCGCCGTTGGACCCGAGCAATGCCACAATAGAACCTTTTTCCACTTTAAGGGAAAGACCTTTCAATACAAGGATTATATTATTGTAGAGCACTTCTAAATTATTAACTTCAAGAATAGACGACACCTAAGTCCTCCTGCTTTTTTATACCCTTTTATACCCACTGATGCATCCAATCTCTTAAAATATTCATTCAAAATATTTTGTAACTATTCAGCGCTTATGCTTGAAACCGCGCTATCCGATGGATATTTTTTTTCGATGCTAAACGCTTAACCTCCTGCAAATATCCATCAGACAGGGCTTTTTAGATAATTTCTTTTAAAGGGCTAAACAATTACAGTGTTTTTTGCCAGGAAAAATCTCCATGAAGAACAGGATCGGACAAAAAATTGCTCGACCTGTTTTGTATGGGTCATCTATTTTTATTCGTCCAGCTTGATCCAGTCGGAAACCGCTACAAATTTACCACCCTGTGCTTTGTAAACTTTTCCAGTGGCAGTAGCATTTGAGTCAGCAAAGCTCACCACACCGTTTAAACCGCCCGTATCCCAATTTTGTACCTTGGGGATCATGTTTTTAAGATTTTCTCCAGTGATGGGCAGACCGGCTTCGTTGCACAATTTGGCCAGTTTTACATATATCATACCCGTGAACCACCCCTGCATATAGGAGCTGGGACGATAGGCTACATCTGGATGGTGTTTTTTTGAATAAGCATGCATGGCCTGGATCATGGGAACTTCATCCATGTACCAATAGGAATAAGGGGACACCCCCATGTAACCTTCTCCATCCGGGCCCAATTTGTCCAAAAGCATTTTGGTCATTGCCCAGAAGGTTCCCATAAATTTGATATCAAGACCAAAATCCTTTGCCCCTCTAATGACTTCGGGGATAGGTGGAACCACATATCCCTGGAAAATACAATAATCAGGCTTATTGCGTTTCAGGTCCAGAAGCTGGCTTGTTATGTCCACAGCCCCAACCTTTGTAACCTCTTCGGCTACCACTTCAATCCCAAGTTTTTTGGCCAACTGCCGGGCAAAAGGGATGGGATCTCGACCAAATTCCGTGTCGCTGTAGAAAAATGCCACCCTGTGGGGTTTATTGTTTTTCTTGGGCTGGGCGGCAATGTATTTTAACAGAACCCCAAACTGCTGGGAATAGGTGGGGCCGCTCACAAAGGTGTAGGGGTTTTTTTCTCTGTCGGCAAGCTCTTCGGAAAAACTGGTGGAGCCATAGACCACGTGATACCGTGAGTTGATTTCCGGTGCCATGGCTTTGCCGACCCCTGTGGACTCCCCATACATCATTACAGGATTGTCCTGGGCCATTATTTTCTTAAACGAAGCAATGGCACGCTTAAGATCATATCCAGTATCCTCATAAATATATTTAAAGTTCATTCCACCTACACCGCCTTGTTCATTGGCATAACTCAAAGAGTCCATAAGGCCTTGATGTATATGTTTGCCTGCAAAGGCAAACCTTCCTGTAATGGGCTGTCCTGCACCTACTTTGATTGCCTCACCTGCAAATGATACACCCATACATAAGAACAACGATAAAACCAGAACCAGGGTTGAGAAGATACGTTTTTTCATGATCACTCCTTTTTTAATGGTTTGTTGGTTAGCGCTTTATATTCATGTTATTTGTTAATAAACATAATAGATTCTCCCAAGGCCTTTTAATTAGTCCAAAAGAATGTATGGTTAGTGTTCAAAGGGCCATAGATGAAAATAGTTTTTGATGCGTCGCCAGATTTCAGCCAGGCCATGGGGTTCAAAAACAAGGAATCCGACAATCAATAATCCAAAAATGACTTGCTGCAGCGGAAAAAGAAAACTCATGGCAGTTGGAAAGATATTGACCAGAAATCCTAGGAAAGTGCTGATCAATTCGGGTACAATGGTCATGAAGATAGCTCCTAATATGGAACCCAAAATGCTTCCCATGCCGCCGACAATAACCATTGCCAGGTACCGAACACTTTCCATTAAGGGAAAGTGTTCCGGGGTCACTGTTTTTAAGAAATTTACCCAGAGGCATCCGGAAATCCCTGCCATAAATGAACTTAAGGCAAAAGCATAGGTTTTATAGCGCAAAAGATTGATACCCATAAGTTCGGCTGAAATATCCCGGTCCCTGATAGCAATAAAAGCCCGGCCCACCCTTGTTCGAAAAAGGTTCCTGGCAAAGGTCACACACAAAATGACCATGACAAGCGTCACAAAATAGAATTTAAAATCATTGTCCAGAACATAACCGAAAATCTGGGGCGGAGAAATATTCATGCCCCGGATTCCCCCGGTCATAGATTCCCAATGGACAAAAACAAACTCAAGGATCAACTGGGCAGCGAGGGTGGCAATACAGAGATACAATCCTTTCAGGCGCAGGGAAGGGCCACCTACAATGATGCCGAAAAAAGCCGCCATGAGACCGGATAAAGGAAGGCATAAAAGAAAGGGCAGATCAAAACGGGTGGATAAAATTGCAGCAGTATATCCGCCAACTCCAATGAAAGCCGCATGACCCAGAGATATCAGACCGGCAAAACCAGTGAGAATATTCAAACCCACTGCTCCAATAATGGTAATGCCGGCAAGATTGGCCATGAACAAAAGATAATCCCCGGCCACAAATGGAAATAGTATCAACAGCGCAAACAGAATGCCCAGCCAGAAACGGGAGGTGGCATTTATAAAAACAGCCTGGTCTGACGAGTATGTTTCCTTAAAGTCTCCAATGTGCATAAATACAATACCTCTTTGTTAAAGCCGTTCGATTTCTTTTGTGCCGAACAGGCCATGGGGTTTTATCAAGAGGATGAAAATCAGGACAACAAATGGAGCAAGGTCCTTGACTCCTCCATGAAAATATGGATCCAGATATCCCCCTGCCAGGTTTTCCACAATGCCCACGATAAATCCGCCAATAACAGCCCCGATAATGGAATCAAGACCTCCCAGGATCACTATGGGAAATATTTTAAGTCCGATATGTCCAAGGGTAGGCTGAACACCGCCGATGTTGCCGATGATGATACCGCCCAAAGATGCAGCTATGGCACCAAAAGCCCAGGAAATTGTAAACATGGTTTTGACGTTGATCCCCATGGAAAAAGCAGCCATTTGATCATTGGCAGTGGCTCGCATGGCAATCCCCACTTTAGCGTATTTGAAAAGGAGCAAAAAGATCACCACCACGGCCATGGCCACTAAAAACCCATAAAAGAGATTGGACCGCAGGACGATCTCCCCTAAAATAATGGGTTTTCTGGGGAAAAGGGGAGGAAAGCTTCTAAAGCTTGATCCCCATATGATCTCTGCCAGTCCCAGCAATATGGAACTTAAGCCAATGGTCACCATTATGATACTGATATTGGGCTGACCCAGCATGTGTCTTAAAATCAGGCGCTCAACCAGAAAGCCGAGGATTGCGGCAAAGATAATGACCAGGGGAAATCCGATAAAGGGTGATAATTTTAAATATACCATTAAAGAATAAAAAATATATGCGCCGATCATCATGAACTCACCCGTGGCAAAATTAATGATATTGGTTGCCTTATAGATAAGTACAAAACCAAGGGCAATGAGGGCATATATTCCCCCAACTAAAAAACCGCTGGAAATCAGCTGCAGGAAGATGTCCATTTTTATCCTTTCTCCATAGTTTCAGCTTTTTTTTGGCCCAGGTATGCAGCGATGACATCTGGATGTTTTTGTACTTCTTTTGGGGTGCCATGGGTCAGAGCCTTTCCGAAATTCAACACCAGAACCCTGTCGGAAATATCCATAATCATTTTCATGTCATGTTCAATTAATACAATGGTTATATTATACTCTTCTTTAATATCAAGAATAAATCGAGCCATGTCTTCTGTCTCTTCGGCATTCATGCCTGCAACGGGTTCGTCCATTAAAAGAACCTTTGGTCGCATGGCAAGAGCCCTTGCAAGTTCAACTCGTTTTTGCAGTCCATAGGCAAGGGCGCTTACTGGCTGTTTTCGAATGGATTCAATTTCTAGAAAATCAATGATATCTTCTTCAATTTTTTTTCGCAGCTCCATTTCTTCCCTGTGTGCCGCCCCCCAATACCACAGTCCTGACATTAAACCGGTTTTTAAATGGGTGTGAGCACCCAGTTTGATATTATCCAATACGGACATGCCATGGTAAAGGGCAATATTCTGGAATGTTCTGCCCATGCCAAGCGCTGCTCTTTCGTCTGCCGGGATGCGGGTGAGATCTTTTCCATTGAAAAAAACTTTTCCTTTATCAGGATGGTAGAAACCGCTGATAATATTCAATATGGAGGTTTTACCAGCACCATTGGGTCCGATAATGGCAAATATTTCACCTTTGATTACATCAAAAGAGATCTCGGTCAATACTTTTAAACCGCCAAACGATAGAGATACATTGTCAATGGACAGAATTTTCATGATAGTTCCTAAGGACCGCAAAGTTTATAACTTGAACGAAATTGCTTGTCTTTTGGTCCATCTACTTTGTTGCATCAAAGGCCGAATACGTATAGTATGCAACCTTTAATGCGCCTTGTATATGGACCACCCGATTTTAAAGATTGGCCTACGCTATTTCTGCTCAACTTATATCATTTGTGGTCCTAAACACATTTTAATCTATCTGTGGATGACGTTACACAGATAGTTCCCATTTGGTTCAGATGAGTAAAACAACTCTGTAAATATTTTGATGACTATATTTTCTAACACCATTTGAAGGGAAAAAGAAACTAAAAATTTTAAAATAATAAAACACAGGCAGGAAAAGAGATCTGCAGTATTTGGGGAAAATATTAATATTAACAGTTTCCCAAATACCAAATTCGAGTGGGGTCAGGCTTGCATAGTTGCGTTTATTGAACAATAAACGCAACTATGCAAGCCTGACCCCAACTCCTATGCTGCAGCAAGGAGGGATGCCGCAATGATAAGAAAGGTTAAAAAAAGGGCTAAGTGATCTTTTTGTGAAAAGGTAAATATTCTGTTTAAGGGAAAGAAAATGATGCCTGATCCAAACCCGCTTAAAAATCCAAATATATGAGCCCAGACATCTGTACGCTCGCCCTGGCTGAACATGGCCATAAGAACGGCGCCGGCAAAGATAGGCATCAGGCTGTTTAATCTTAGCTGTTTTCCTTTTTGTATAACCTGGAAGGCCACAAGAAGGCCGGCAGCTGCCATAATGGCTGTTGAGGCCCCAATGGAAAGATGGGCACTTTGGTAAAAAATGGCATTAAAAAGGTTGCCAAGGGTACCGGCAACCAGCAGCATGAAAGGTCCCAGTCCAAACCCGGAAAGGCTTATAAAGGGTGCCCCGAAAATTAGCATACCTGCCATATTCCCTGCAAGGTGGCGAGCATCTGAATGCAGGAACAGTGCTGTAACGGCCCTGTAGGTCTCTCCCTGGAGGATAAAAAGGGCAGATGATCCATATTTTATTATCATGGTTTCGTGGACCTGGTAATGAATACAGGCTGCATGTATGAGCCAGAGCAGCCCCATGATACAAAAAGCAGGATATGATTTAAATGAAGATATGGGAATTTTTTGTAACTGCTGTTTTAGTCTGAAAAACTTATTTTCTTTATAATAAGCCTCGACCATGGTGCAAGATTTTTCCATATCTGATTTATTTACATATATATTAAATAAATTGTTTTCTCGTTCAACACGGGTTTCAATATTTTGAGAGGTTAAAATCAGTATGATTAAATCTGCTTTTTTGTCAGGAAGACAAATGAATAATTTTTCCATATTCCGGCCCATGGGTTAAAGGGGCTTGACCTTTTAGGCCAATGATTTTAATACAATTAATAAACAAGTACTTTTTTTAATTGTATATATGAATAATAGGGGAAAATAAACATGCAAATAATTAGGTTTGAAAGTGATGACAATAAAATTTATACAGGTTGTGACTTCTATGACGGCAGTTCATCTGTCCTTGAGGGGGACATTTATAGTGATTTCTCCAATACAGGGAAAAGAAAAGTCGTTAAAAAATTTTTAGCCCCGATTTCACCCAGTGCCATTTTTTGTATTGGGTTAAATTATAGACTCCATGCAAAAGAGACGGGACTTGAATTACCCAAATATCCAATTGTGTTTATGAAGAATCCAGGCGCGGTAACGGGTCATATGGATGATATTAAAATCCCAGTCTCCTGTGTAAAGATCCCTGAAGTGGATTATGAGGCTGAACTGGCTGTTGTAATAAAAAAGAATGCTAAAAATGTCCTGCCGGAAAATGCTCTTGATTATGTTCTGGGATATACCTGTGCCAATGATATCTCTGCCAGAAGGTGGCAGAAGCATGGAGGCGGCAAACAATGGATAAAAGGGAAAAGTTTTGATACTTTTTGCCCCTTTGGCCCTTGGATTGTAACATCAGACGAGATTTTTGATCCTGGTAATCTTGATATTGAATGTGTGCTAAACGGTAACTCAATGCAGAAAAGCAATACAAGCGATATGATTTTTTCTGTGGCGCAAATCATTTCATATCTATCCGAATCTACCACACTGGTTAAGGGTACGATCATATTAACTGGAACACCAAGCGGGGTGGGGTTTACCAGAAAACCACCTGTGTATCTTGCTCCGGGTGATGTGCTGGAAACAAAAATTGAGAAAATCGGGGTATTGAAAAATCATGTAAAACTTGAAGAAAAATAAAAAAAAAGCCCGGAAGATGGTTCCATCATTCCGGGCGTTTTTATAGACAATACTTTAGAACTGAATTATATTCTATTCGTTATTATTCCAGCCGCTTCCCTGTCCTTGTCCCTGGCAACCTCTTTGTCCGCCTCTTTGTCCGCCTCTTTGTCCCCATTTGCCACGGCCATGACCAAATCCTTTGCCCAAGCCAAGCTCAGGAGCGATTTTTTTTGCAGCCAGCAAAAATGTGATGCGCTGGTCACTTACCTGTTTTTGGATATCGGACATCTCCTGTGATAATTTTTCAAGTTTGGCTCTATCAGGGTCAGATGTTTCCATGAGCATTCTCATTTCCTGCCGTTTTGTAAATTTTGTTGCTCTAAGCTCATAGGTTTCATCAATAAATTTTTGGCGCAGGGCACCCAGCTCATCTCTTTGTTCTTTGGATAAATCATTGAGAATGCCTTGTCCCCCACCATATCCCTGACAGTTTTGATTCTGGCCGTACCCCATTCCCTGTCCTCTGCCCTGGCATCCGCCCTGGCCCCATGCAAATGCACTTGTTGACACAAGAGCAACTAAAAGTAATGAACCCATGATGATAATTGATTTTTTCATAATAACCTCCAATTTAAAGTATTTTTATTAATTGAACTTTTATCGTTCGTATGAAATGGTATAGAGCAAAGGCCGTGCCAAGGGAGAGTATATTTTTTAACCTATTGAATTTATAATATATAATTAAAATTATATTGAATCAAGCATTGTTATTGAATTTGTGATAGTGTGGACTTTTTACCCAGGTAGATGTATCCAGGTGTATATAAAATACCCGGAGTCATGTTGACTGGAAATTAGCAGAGACTTGACTGAAAAACCTCAGAACTTTAAAAACACAAGCTCCATTGAGAATTGAGCCGGCGCCCGGTGCAGTGTTTGGAAAAATCAGCGGTTTTTATGTCTGCGCTAATTAACAGTTGAAACAAAGGTGGTGACCATATGGTATTGTTTTTGCTTATCATAATTAGATCGTATCAGGTGGAATGTGGTAAAATAATGTATGTCCTGATATAATAAGGTATAATAAGGCATAAAAAAGAAAAGCCACCATAAAGATAAAAAAAGGTAATTATTCAGCTCTTACGCTTGAAACCGCCCTGTCTGATGGATATTTGTTTCGATGCTAAACGCTTAACCTCCTGCAAATATCCATCAGACAGGGCTTTGGGAATAACTTTTTTTAACGGGCTGAACAATTACAAAAAAAGAGAACATTAATAAAGTGAAAAAATATAAGTTTCCCAAATATAAATTTACATTGATATCCCCTTTATTCCTTATTGGGGTTTTATTGATCATGTTGCCGATTTTTACAATCATGACCCTGGACAGGCTGGAAAAAGAAAAGGAATTTTTCACTCAACGGCTTTTGGAAAAGGGTGTTTCATTGATCAGGACATTTGAGGCAGGAACCCGAACGGGAATGTTTGTCGGCAGATGGGGGGCAAATAGAATCCAGACCATGCTTTTGGAAACCGCGTTGCAGCCTGAAGTTATCTATATGATGATTATATCAAAGGATGGCCGTATTCTGGCACACTCGGATGCATCCATGGTGGGACAGGTTTTTGATGCCATGTCTGGGACTGAAAAGGTAAATCAAGATACCACCTTGGTTCATCACAGGGTTCGGGTGCAAAAAGATCAGACCCCGGTTTTTGAAGTGTTTAAAAGATTTGTACCCATAAGGTCCAGGTCCAGGCGCGGCCATATGAGGATGGATGGCGTAAGGGGACCCAGGCATTTCGATTCACAGGAAATGCAGAATTTTAAAAAAATAATCAAGGACTGGAGCCGACCCTATATTCAAAGCCAGGATGGTAAAATGCCTGAAATGGCGGAACATTATATATTTGCCGGACTTTCCATGGAAAGGGCACAAATCGCCCGGGACAGATTATTAAAAGAGACGGTATGGCGGGGTATTTTATTTTCTATACTGGGGTGTGTCGGTATGGTTGCTCTTTTTGCCTTCCAGGCGTACAGATCGGCTAAAGATTCCCTGACAAGTGTTAAGGCATTTTCCGATAATGTGATCCAGAATATGCCGTCAGGAATGGTTACCATAAATTTGGATCATGAAATCACATCTGTGAATAATGCCGCAAAAAATATTCTGGGTGGAGATTTGACTCAACCCTACCCTGAAATGATTGAATTGATACAGGAAATGGAAATATCTCAAGATCTTCTAAGCCGCGAGATCAATTTTAGTATGGCTCGGGACCGAAAGCTTGGTCTTGATATAACCGCATCTCCGATTAAGGACAACGAAAATCAAATTATTGGTTTTTTATTTCTTTTCAGGGATCTCACCCAGATAAGGGATCTTAAAAAACAGGTAGAGACAAACAAGCGGCTTGCGGCAATCGGAAAGCTGGCAGCAGGGGTTGCACATGAGATCAGAAACCCTTTGAGTTCCATCAAAGGGTTTGCAACCTATTTTGGCAAACGATATGAGGACAATAAGTCAGACAAGGAGATAGCACAGATTATGGTCAAGGAGGTAGAGCGTATAAATAGATCAGTTACCCAGCTGCTTGAATTTGCAAAACCCATGGCCATTGAAAAAAAACAAGTTGATATCAAAGAGATGATCACCCATTCTCTAAAGCTTGTTCGCCATGATCTGGAACAAAAAAATATTGAAACAAGAGTTAATATCGATACAAAAAAAATAGCAATCAATACAGATGGCGACCGGATGAAGCAGGTGCTTTTAAACTTATATATTAATGCCATAGATGCATTGGGTGACAAAGGGATACTAGAGATACAGGTGCAGGATATTGAAAAAGAGGGGCAGATAAAAATAAAGGTTAAGGATAACGGGCAAGGCATTGATGAGCCATCCCTTGATCTGATTTTTGACCCCTATTTTACCACAAGACCTACTGGAACCGGACTTGGCCTTTCCATCGTTCACAGGATCATTGAAAATCTGGAAGCCAGCATACATGTGGAGAGCAAAAAAAATGTGGGTACAAGTTTTATTATCCATCTGCCTGTTTCATAAAAAGGGAAAAAAGAAAAATGAAAAAGATACTTGTTGTTGACGATGATGCCGCCCATGCCAGAATGCTTGAGACCGTGATGGCGGATTGGGGATTTGAGATTCATCTGGCAGATGATGGTGCAATCGCTGTAGATATGGTAAAAGACCAGCCCTTTGATATTGTTTTGATGGATATGAAAATGGTGAAAATGTCCGGGATGGAAGCGCTACACTTGATTAAATCCTATAATCCCTCTTTGCCCGTGATTATTATGACGGCATATTCATCTGTACAGACTGCTGTGGAGGCTTTGCAAATCGGGGCCTATGATTACCTTACCAAACCCCTGGATTTTGATAAGCTGAAATTAACAATTGAACATATATTTGAAAGTATTTCTTTAAAAACGGAAAACAGGCATTTAAAGGTCAGGCTAAAGGAGAAAGATTTTTCCCATGACATTATTGGGAAAAGTCCAGCAGTGCTTTCCCTTTTGGATACCATTCACATGGTGGCACCCACGGATGCCAATGTCCTGATTGCGGGTGAATCAGGAACGGGCAAAGAACTGGTTTCATCTGCCATCCATTTTAATTCTTCACGAAAAGATCAGCCTTATGTAAGGATTAATTGTGCCGCAATTACTGAGACCCTGCTTGAGTCAGAACTTTTCGGCCATGAAAAAGGGTCTTTTACCGGTGCAGACAGGAAAAGAAAAGGACGGTTTTTACTGGCAGACAAAGGCAGTATCCTCTTGGATGAAATCGGTGAAATGAGCCTTGGCATGCAGGCAAAGCTGTTAAGGGTGATTCAGGAAAAAGAGATCACACCAGTGGGAAGTGATCAAAATATTAAAACAGATGTAAGAATTATTGCAGCAACCAATAAGAATTTAAAACAAATGTCAGAGCAGGGAAGCTTTCGTCAGGATTTATATTATCGGCTTAATGTTGTGAGTATCGATATCCCGCCCTTAAGGGAAAGAAAAGAAGATATCCCAACCCTGGCAAATCATTTTTTAAATATTTTTTCAAAGAAAAATAAACGGGATATACAAGGTTTTTCACCCGATGCCATGGATGCCATAATTCGGTATGAATGGGAAGGCAATGTAAGGGAATTGATGAATTGCGTGGAAAGAGGTGTGGTTCTTGCCAGGTCTGATTATATCTGCAAAGAAGACCTTTCATTTATAAAGGCAATTGCTGTCGATAAAATTCATGGGGAAACAGATTTTGGAAATATCCGGCTTTCGCAGATAGAAGAAAAGGCCATTCTTTCCACTCTTGAATCATCTGAAGGCAACAAGAGTGAAGCTGCCAGAAGGCTTGGTATTACAAGGAAAACACTTTTAAAGAAATTAAAACAATATGGAAAAATTTAAACTTTTTGAAAAATTGATTTAAAATCGTAATTGTTCAGCCCGTTAAAAAAAGTTATCCCCAAAGCCCTGTCTGATGGATATTTGCAGGAGGTTAAGCGTTTAGCATCGAAACAAATATCCATCAGACAGGGCGGTTTCAAACGTAAGAGCTAAATAATT